>JAEEGL010576478.1_pt1 | contig 30737 bp, 19 predicted proteins | sample 9134231 | NCBI WGS metagenome assembly JAEEGL01 (sample SAMN16246548, study PRJNA631951) | gut metagenome | biome: gut microbiome; feature: rumen; material: fiber-attached | host: Bos | place: Iran: Karaj | collected 2018-10 | reverse complement strand
CCGTCTGCCTTATCCGAAAGCTCTTCTTCCCCGACTCCGTCCACCATCACATCCACCACGGTCCCGGTGATACCGCACTTCTCACCGCGCCTTGCGACGGTCTTTACGCCGTCTCTCCAAAGCCCGTTCAGCCTCTTAACGAAGCTCTCCTTATCCGGCAGGAGCTCAAGCAGAGCACCCGTCAGCATATCCCCGGCTGCACCCATGCCGCAGTCAATATACATTACCTTCATTTTTCTGTTTTCCCTGTGTGATTGATAAGACTTGCCTGATACCCGGCCCCGAAGCCGTTGTCTATGTTTACTACCGACACCCCGCTCGCGCAGGAGTTGATCATCGAAAGAAGAGCGGATAATCCGCCAAGATTTGCGCCATATCCCACGCTTGTAGGTACTGCTATCACAGGTGCACTCACGAGCCCGCCCACTACACTGGCAAGAGCCCCCTCCATACCTGCTATAGCTATCACCACGGTTGCATTTCTAATTATGTCAACCTTCGCCATAAGCCTGTGCAGACCTGCGACGCCTACATCATATATCCGGTCCACCTCATTTCCGAGAAACTCGGCAGTCCTTGCAGCCTCCTCAGCTACAGGGATATCGCTGGTCCCACCTGTGACCACTGCGATACGTCCTATGCCGTCCGGCTTATGATTGCCACCCGTAACGATGATATGGGCATCATCATAGATATTTGAGATTATGTCAACCTCGCTTAACTTCCTGTTCACGTAAGCGGCCTTCTCACCCTCCACTCTGGTGATCAGTATATGTGTCTCGCCATGCTCATACATCTGCCTTGCGATCTCAGCGATCTGGTCCGCGTCCTTCCCTGCCCCGTATATCACCTCGGCGATCCCGGTGCGTTCCCTGCGCTGCAGATCTATATTGGCAAAGCCCAGCTCGATACTCCTGTCCATATACCCCCGTCAGTGTATCATTTCAGCAGACCGAAAACGTGATATCGTTTCCGCTCACTATCTTACTCTTATATACTCCCTCGTCAGCCTTTTTATACAGCTGATCAAACTCTGCATTACTTCCTCTCGTCAGCACGACTGCTCCGGCACTGACTGAGATCGGCTTGTCATCCATATCTGATATCTTAAGCTGATCGATCCTCGTGAACACTCTGCTCATAATTGATCTGCCCTTACTCTCCGTCAGAACGTTCTGCGCAAATACCGCATATTCGTCGCCGCCGAGCCTGAATATGATATCTCCGTCTCTGAACTCTTCCTTGAGGATGTCGGCTATACCTCTTATTACCTTGTCTCCCACGTCATGTCCGTAGGTGTCGTTTATATTCTTGAAGAGATCTATATCTATGACGCAGAACATACCTCTGCGTCCCTTCAGCAGCGCATTTGATACCTTCTGCTCACCGCTTCCCCTGTTGAGTATACCTGTCATCAGATCCGTCTCCGCAAGGGATATCAGCTCGTCCCTCTCCTTTGCGGTCTCCACGACATCGTCCACGTTCTTGAAGGCTGCCAGTATCAGACTGTCCTTTCTGGCCGGATTCACGGGTATATAGGTGAACTGATAGTAATGCACCTCGCCATTATCCATGACCCTGTAGCTGGCCACATACTCTTCACGGTCCTTCAGCTTCTCCTCCACGGTCTTAAGGCTTATCGCATCCATCATCATGGGTATGTCTTCGGAGAAGACACGATCGGTCACATACTGCTTATACAGGACATTGTAGTCATACTGCTTCTCACTCGGGCCTTCCATTCCCTTCGTGACATAGCCGTCCAGCTTCAGTATCACGACTTTCCCGGTTTTCAGGTCTATCTTGAAAATATTGTAATAATCGCGGCTCAGGGCATTCACTATATCAAGCTGCTCTCTAAGGTACAGCTTGTCTGCCATATGCTTCCTTATCACCCTGTCCACATCACGGAAAGCAAGGACAAACTTCTCGCTTTTTCCGGGCTCACCCGCCAGTGCAAAAGCCACCTGATGATAGGAGATGGTAGTATCGTCATTCATCCTGATATAGTCTACGGTATAGAGGCTTCCGTCCTTGATCCTCTCAAGCATGACAGCGGGGCTCACATCCTTCATCAGGCTGTCCGTACCGTTGACCACATAAGTGTCCACATAGGCTTCTATGAACTTGTCATAGGTGCCGCAGCTAAGACCCATGTCCACGAGCCCTTCCACCGTGCTCTCGCCCGTAGATCTGTAAATCTCCATGGTCAGATCATCGCATCGTACTATCCATATGGTATGGTACTCTTTACCGAGCGCGGTCACCACACCCATACTGTTTTTCAGTTTTTTATTGAAATCTTCTACGAGCTGTCTCTGTTCTGCCGGATAATCGGCCGGATTCAGGTATTCTTCTTTACGAATGACCATAGAAACATACACTCCCCTTTGAGCATTATATTGCAAATAATGATACCACAGATCGCGTATTATGTGAAATATAAAGGGTTTATTTCTTTATGGCGCAGCTATCCAGATCTATGCGGCGTGAGGTCGTGGCAAGCCTCTCGGCTGTTGCCAGATCATGAGTCGCCATGACCACGGTGGTACCCTGTCTGTGCACAAGCTCCAGCAGTCTGAAGATATCTGCCGAAGATGACGGATCCAGATTGCCCGTGGGCTCATCTGCGAGCAGCACAGCCGGATCATTGATGAGTGCTCTCGCCATGCATACCTTCTGCTTTTCCCCGCCCGAAAGCTCCTTCGGGTACCTCTTGTGCAGACGGTCTATGCCGAGAAATCTCAGAATATGAGTGATACGTCTTTCGGCATCCCTCATGGAGCCGCCCGTAAGGGACAGCACCACCTCGAGATTGCCGAATACGCTGTAGTCGTCAAAAAGCCTGAAATCCTGAAATACGACTCCAAGCCCCTTCCTGTATGCGGGTATCTCCGATGCAGGTATCTGCGACAGAAGCTTCCCGTCCACGGTGATATCACCGCTGTCAGGCTCTGTCTCCTTTAAGAGCATCTTTATCAGCGTACTCTTTCCGCTGCCGCTTTTTCCCGTAACAAGGACAAACTCTCCCCTGTCTATATGCTCGGAAAAGCCCTCAAATACCGGACCGTCCGTTTCCCTGTATATCTTGCTTACATTACTGAAATCTATCATTACCGGCTCTCTTGCTCCGTGCCGAGATAGTGGAATCCGAGCATTGTGATATCATCCGCCTGATCCACTCCTGCCGCAAATTCCTTTACGGAATCCATGACATGCCTTAAACTGACCTCAGGTGATGATGACAGATCATCATTGAGAGCCTTGAGCATCCCCTCCGTACCGAACTGCCTGTCTTCACGGTCCACTGCTTCCGTCACACCGTCGGTATAGACAAACAATCTGTCGCCGGCACCGAGCGAGAAGTCGTGCTGTTCAAACACCGTATCCTCTACAAGTCCCAAAGGCAGTGAGTGCTCATACTCCAGCAGCTGATAGCTCTCTCCCGCCCTGCAGAGCGCCGGATGCATATGTCCCGCATTGGAGACCACACCCTTGCCGGTAGAGAGCTCTATAAGCGCTATCCACACTGTAACAAAGAGCGCCACCTCATTTCCCTCGCACAGCTCTCTGTTGGCGTAGGACAGTATCTCTGACGGCGAGCTCTTCATCAGTGCCTGCGCCTTGATGAGGGTCTTCGCTCTCATCATGAAAAGAGCCGCCGGTATTCCCTTATCCGACACGTCCGCTATCACCAGAGCTATATGATCATCATCCGTCAGGAAGAAATCATAGAAGTCACCTCCCACCTCTCTTGCGGGAGTCATCATCGCATAGAGTTCAAACTCCTTCCTGTCAGGGAAAGGAGAAGAGATACCCGGAAGCATATCGGCCTGTATCTGATTGGCGACACCAAGCTCCGCATCTATCCGCTCCTGTTCCGAAGTCATCTCACGGATACGCGTCATCGTGTCATTGATATCATCCTCCATATCCGTCAGGCTCCGCCACAGATCCTCTATCTCATCACCCGTATTGATCTGCAGCTGTCCGAAGTATTTATGATCGCCCTGCAGCTTGGTCTTGTCACGGGCCGTATATTCTCTTGCCGTCCTTGACAGCCCTCCTATCGGCACCACTATACGGTTCTTCAGGAAACTTGCCACCAAGGCTATGAGTATTGTCTTTACCAGTACCATCAGCATGAAATAAATGACGGTAAAGGCTCCCATCCTTGTCAGGATGTCGGATATCTGCACTTCAGCGTAAGCCACGCCTATGACATTACCCTCCGGGTCCGTCACGTCCCGATAGTCGGTCATTGACCATCCGTACAGCCCGGCATGCTTGGCATTCATATACCAGTCGGATCTTTTGATACGTTCCATGATCTCCGGAGTATCAATGTTGCCGTTTTCCTCCGATACCCACTGCCCCGGAATGTAATAATACATGTCACAGTCTCCGTCCACCACGAAGACCATCCTCCTGTTTTCTTCATCATAGAAACAGAACGCAATCTCTCCGTAGCCCTGGGTATCCTTGCATTTATGCAGAATATTCCGCGCCTTTTTATATCCCGTTTCATTTATGATCTGCCGGAAATGCTCCTTAAATCCATCCGAGAACGGGTCAGCCTGTTCCGCATCGCTCATCCCGTAGTATATGTCTTTGGTCCTCTTATACACATCCTCAAGGTAGTCAGCATCCATCAACGACATGATGTATATCAGATCACTGTCCGTATCACGTTTGATGCTCTTTATCGCCATATAAGGACAGAGAACGAAAAGCATCGTACCGGTTATCATAAGCATACCGATCATGCCCATGATCAGTGTTTTTGATACCGCTCTTTCCAGCGATTTCTTCTGGTTATTTGCTTTATTCTTTGCTTTAAGCATTCCCACCCAGTTTATCCTTTATAGTTGACAGCCCGAACCTGTTCACGTCTGCCTTCTTATCCGGTGCATCCGTATTGCCGCCTCCTCTGTCCTTGATATCTGCCGGCTGATCCTTTCCACAATGATCAAAACCATTATTTGCCCCACCGTTTATCTCTTTCATCTTCTCGATATCAAGCTTCATCTTTTCTTCCTCCATATGATCACCTCCTCACTATACCATCACTTTTATCGCACGTACCAGTCTGCCGTCCTTATGCAGATGGCGGCTGCCTCCCAGAAGCTTCGCAAGCTTTGAGGCTACTGCCGCCTTCTCAAATGTCATGATATATCTCACGCCCATATCGCCTTGATACTCCGCCAGTGTCTTCTCTGCCAGAGCCCTGAAGTGCTGCAGCAGGATAAGAGGGTCCGTCCCATTCGTATTGAGCCATGATATGCTTATCGTCCTGTCCAGCTTCATAGCCATCATACAGTCCGTATACTTCCCGTCTGCGAATCCGGCCGTGCTCCATTCCGGATCATACTCCGCTGCCCCGATACTGCGCTCCAGTGTCTTGAGCGACTTTGTATCAAGTGCAGACACGAACGATACATTCTTGTATGGCTTGTCCTTGATATACCTTATGTACAGCGGAGACCTTAAAAGCTCACCCAGAGTGAAACTGTATCTCCATCCGACATCAAAGATCGAATAACCCATCGCTCCGTAAAAGCCCTTCGATGTCTCATCGCCGAAAAACTCCGCTGAGAGCGCATCAGGTCCCTGCCCCTTGAGTATCTCCTCCAGAGAGGTCAGCAGCAGTTTTCCCGCTCCCTTTCCTCTCGATTCCGGCAGCACATACAAGGATGTGATATCCGCCTGTCCCTCGACTATTCTGGCGCATATGGCGCCTGCCACCTTATCCTTGTCACCGGTGACACCCAGACGTATGAGATCGTCTGCAGCCTTGCCGCCTTTTGCAGGCAGAAGAGGCAGGAACATTTTTTCGTTGTCTTTTGTTATACGCGTGATTTTCATGTTTTCTTCCTGTTTTTATTGATACGCATGACTTTGCAGTTCCAGCTTTCACCATGCTCCGCCCACCCGGATTACGCTGATCGGTCTACGTCAGATCGCTGCATCCTCGTGACCCTAATCCATCATCTTTGCGATCATCGCCTCCACAGTGGGTTTGTAGCTGTCGGCCTGGACACCCGGTCCCGGCAGTACCATCTTCATACCCAGAGACTTCATGGCATCCAGATACATATCCTTATCCTTCTGAGCCGCCGGAGGATTTACGAAGACCTTGTCATACAGCATGGTAGCATATTGCGTGCAGACATGCCTGTAGCACTCATGGTAAGACGAGAAGCCGAGCATGGCGAGAGCCTCTGTCCTCACCTTTTCCTTCAGATCCTTGTCCTTCATCTTCGCTTTTATCTCGTCCTTGTTCGGATGCTCGTTCTTCACCTTCTCTACAAGCGCATCCGTATTCAACATGTCATCCACCGCCTTCTTGCGGTTGGAGTGTCTGAGGGCCGCATTCATTATCTTACCGAAGCCTACATCCACGACCAGGCTCACGATACCCAGCGCACCTGCTATAGGCGCCAGGAAGCCCGTCATGGCCATGGCACCTGCCGCCATGGTAAGAGCACCTGTCACCATGCCCACACCTGCGCTTATCTCTTTTCTTGTGACCTCCCTGTTCTCGTGCTTTAAGAAGCGCTGCAGTATCTTCTCGTCTTCTGTAAGCTGATCCTGATCCTTTTCGTCCAGAGTCTTGCTCGATCGCTTTAGATCATGTCTTGAGCTGACCGCCCTTCCGAAGTGTACTGCTTCGGCAGCAAACTTCGCTGTACCAGCTATTACACCTACGGCTCCTCCTGCAAGGGCCAGCTTGTCTCCGAGCTGGGTGGAGTTCCAGAGCGCATCCGACGCACTGCCAAGCCACTTCAAGGATTCCGTTGAAGCTTCTACTCCGTTGGTAAATACATTCGTCAGGACTCCGGCCGAAGACAGCATATCTCCCGCCACTCCTATGAAGTCACCGCTCACTGACAAAGCCTGTGCCGTCCTGTCGGCAACGCTTATTGTCTTCTCGACACCTATCGAGGTGGCTGTCACTATGGCGCCGGCCAGTCCCAAAAGCGAGGTCAGACCGCCCATCCATCCAGAGTAGTGCGCATAGCCCACGGTCTCGGTCATCTTTGAAGCATATCCACCTATGGAGTCTACCACACTTCCGAAGGTCTTGACCCCGTATCCCACTATATAGTTATTTACTATCTCACTGGTCTTTGATGCCACATCCAGTACGCTCGTACTCTCATCTGCAGCCAGCTCGTCTCCGTCTTCTCTAAGCTGTGCCGAGTTGTAGTCAGGCGTTGTATTTGCACCGTCGTTTATCTGCCGGTTGACGGCATCCAGATCTCTGATGAGCACGGCCAGTTTCGCGTATTCATCATGAAGCTTCTTTCTGAACACCGGATCCTCTGCCATATCAGGCGGCATATCCTCATGCATCCCGGCATTGCGGTAGAGCATCTTGAGCAATACGCCTCTTTGCGATATGGCCTGCACCAGAGTAGCCCTTCTTTCCTCCATCGGACGCGGATCTGGAGCATTCGGATCCTTATCCTGCTCTATCCTGCTGTCGGATTCCCTGATAGCCTCCGTCAGTGCACCGTAAGCCTTCATCTGGCCGTATATTCCCATGGATGCTCTGAGCGCCCTTGAGATATTGTCCAACTTGAATTTTTTCTTAAAGTTGCTCAGATCCGGCTGATAGTTGTGCAGGGCCGTGAAGAAGTCTATCCCCATTGCGCTGTCCTGCTTTTCATTCTCTATCAGATAGTATACGAGAAGCTGCTGTTCAGGCGGAGCCTGCAGCAGATTAAAAGCAAACGGCGTGTATTTACGCGTACTGCTGAGTGAATGCCTCATCACCCATGCCCCGATCAGCCTCACGCCTTCTTTCTGCACTTCACCAAGCACTATTCCGTCAGCCGGCTCATCACTCTTTTCGAGGGTATCCTCCTTATTCGGCATCTTCTCATCCAGTCCGCCCTTCACCAGTGCATGCATTGGATCTGCCGTCACCTTCGGCCTGGTGCGATATTCATCATACTTTGCAAGCATGTCGGCGATATCGCCTTTCGCCGTACCGATATTTCCCCTGAATTTATCTATGTCGAGCTGGAAGGTATCGAAGAGCTTTGCCATATACATGGTCCGGGTAGCCTCGGGCATGAAGAGAGACTCCTTCTCAAGATAAGCTGCCATCCTCTTGTAGGCAGCGGCCATCTTGTCCATCTCCTCCTTCGGATCCCTGTCATCGTCCTTTTTCTTGCTCTCCCTGATGTCAGACAGATACTCTTTCTCTCGTGCTTCGACGCTCTTGCCGTCCTCCAGTCCTATCTCCTTCAGACGTATCAGATTCTGGTAGTAGTCTATCAGCTCCTGCTTGCGTACAGGCTCCTTGTACAGCTTGTCGAGACGCATGCGCAGCTCTTTGTATGAAAGCTTCTCCATCTCTTCATGGGGAAGCATTGCATAGTATTTATTCAGAGTCAGCTTTTCATACACATCGAAGTGTGCACGCAGGTCATAGAGAGTCTTAAGCCTGGCTTCGGCTTCCTCTATCTCCTGCAGCTGTTCCGGCGAAGGATTTTCCACTCCCTTTTTATTTGCCAGCTCCTGTTCGAAATCAGGTATTTCCAGGAGAATGGTCTTTATCACTTTGTAGTGCTTTGCGAGCTTTTCATAGCCCGTTTCTCCGGACTTATCGAACATGAGCTTCTTCAGGTCAAGCTTCTTCAGATGCTTGAAGATCTTCTCCCTCTTAGCCTTCTGATGCTCCTCCCTGTCATGCTCGTCCATATGTGACAGGCTGTCGCTCTCCTGCTGTCTCAGCTGCTCAAGCTGATCCGTCACCTGTGTTCGTTTTGCCACGAAGTTTCTCTGAAGCGTACGCTTTTCGGCTGCCCTCTGCACCCTCTTCGGATGCTTCTTTGAGTTTGCGGACAGCTTCAGCCCCACTTCATCATGTGCATCTATGACCTCCTGCTCCGTGGGTGCGGCGGCAGGTATGTTTACTGGCAGTTCGTTCACCTTCTTCATCACGGGAGATGTGATGGTCATGCCCGTGACCACATCCTCCGTCTGCATCAGACCGGAGGATATCGTATTGAGGCTCTCGGACAGGGCAGACACTTCCTGTGTGTCTATATTTACCTGACGGAGCACTCGCTCCTTTTGCTTAGTTCCACCCATTTCGGTATCCCCCGTTTACTTCCCGTTTTTTGCCATTTCGATCATCTCATCTACTGTGACCTCATTCATGAGTATCAGCTTCAGATAGCCCATATATCTCTCCGCAGTCATTATTGCTGTATTTGCGGCAATTGATACTGCACTTGTCTGATGTTCCGTCTCGTCCTCTCCGACGATCGGCACAGTATATTTGAAGACCAGATTCTTATCATCCTCCCCGAGAGCATAGCATCCGCAGGGGATATAATAATTAAGCCTTGCAACAGCCGCCGCCACATCATCCGCCGACTCCTCGGGCACTGTATTTGAAAGTGTGATGACCGAGGTGAAATATATGACCTCCGTCTCCTCAAAAGGCATGAAGAAGAACTCTCCGAGCACACTCACAAGATCCGGTCCGAATGCCGCTATCTCCGCTCTGAGCATGTCCATCGGTGCGTTCAGCTCTTTTGCAGTGAATATGGAGGCCTCTCCCATATCCTCAGCCTCTTTATATTCAGCCTCCAGTGATTTCAAAAGCTCCAGTTTTTTCTCATCCATTTTCATGTCCTTTTCTCCTTAATCCGGGATCTCATTCCTTATGTATTGTTTATACGGTTTCATCCTGCTCTGTGGCAGTAATTCCTTTTTCGTATTCGTTCAGCTTTTCTTCGAGCTTTGCCGCTCTTTCTTCTATGTCGTTCAGATCCTGTATGCCTGCAAGATAATCCACATACTCATCCAGCGTCATCATCTCACCTCCGTTGTCACAGAGCATTATGATGAAATCAGCGAAAAGATCCAGCTGCTCATACAGTACCCCGAAGTAGTACTTTATGTTAACCAATTCATCCTCCGGAGCCTCCGGATTCACCGGCAGCCTGTAGGTCAGATATACCTGATTGAGTCGCGGATAATAAGCAAAGTTTCCGAATGCGGGATAATCTCCTACTGCAATGACGTTATTCAGCTCATTCAGTGATCTGCACAGCTCATCTACCGCCTCCTCGGGAATGTTCTGGGCCAGTGTCACATGAAACTGCATCACGGGATATGGCATCTCCTCATTCATTCCTCCCGTAAGCACAGCCTCCACTACGGCGCTCACATCCGTGACTCCCAGATGCTCAGCCATACTCCGATAGGCTGCACCGTTTTCTCTTACCTCGTCAAAGAGCTCGGTCATGAGCTCCTTCGTCCCTTCCATTATCCTCTTCATTCCGTCCATATCATTTTCTCCTGTCCAAAAAGATGTACTGATTATGTGTTCAGGCCATGAGTGAATTGCGGAGCAGCGCTCTCCAGTTGGAGGAGCCGTCCACTCCGGCATACCTCATCAGATCCTCAAGCTTTACCTTCTTTACCGTAACGTCATTCACATTCCCGAACATTGTACCTGCCACCTTCTTACCCAGCTCCATCTCACCCGGCGTGGCATCGGGATTGTGTATCATGGCATGGGTGTCTATCGCCGTGAATATCCTTGCCAGATCCACGAGATAATGCTTGTTCACTATACCGGTCTCCCTTTTGAGCACATCATCGAAGTACGGATACCTGAAGGCGGCAAACTGCTTGTCACCCAGAGTTCTTTCTATACTGTCTGAAAGCGTGCTCCTGTCCATCCCGGTCTTGGTGATCCATCCGGCAAACTCTACCACCTTGGGTGCCAAAAGAGTAAAGACCCTCAAAAGCGGCGGAGCCTTTGCAGCCTCGACTATATCATCGACCCCTTCAAGTACATTCGTTGCGATATTGAAGCTGGCACCCACTATATTCCTCTTTGACTGCTTTCTTGTAAGTGCCATCAGATACTGTGCCTGAGAATTTTGTGACGCAGCTTCTCCGAGCATGTTTCTGTAGATTTCCTCCTGACTGGATTCATCTTCAAACATCGTCCCTATATCCGAAGTAAAAACCACCCTCATTCCTTCGAGTCCAGCTTTGTCGGTCGCATCAAAAGCAGCAATGGCTGTTTCTATCTCGGAGTCTGCCGTATCTATCCTTCCTATCCTCTTTGCCGAGACCACTATCTCTCTGATATCATCTATGATCCTTATGATCCTTCTGATGTTCGTTATTATCTTATCCAGTATGCCCTTTGATTTCAGCAGTTCGCCCCAATTGTCATTCTTGAAGGACATAGGGCCTCCTGAAGATGTCACATGTATGGATGCAATATCCCTTGCACAGCTCACGCAGGTTGCCATGCAGTCCAGAGCACGAAGTGCCGACTTCAACCCTGTCGCATCCCTGTCCATCAGGGTTTCACTCCTCTCGTGTGCATTTTCAGGCTTTCTCAGTCTCCACCACTGCCTGATTTTTGAAACACATTTACCTATCTCCTTTACCATCAAGATCACGTTCGCAACACCTTCGGTGATACCCATGACGTCGAACGACAGGTCTCTTCCCATTCCTGCCGCCGCACCACCATCATGCTTGCTAAACCCTTCCATGGCCATGGCACCGGTAAACATCATGCTGAAGATGGAGAAGGTACTGGTCATATTGGATACACCTTCGGCATAGTTGAACCAGAAGCGTCGCTCTGCTCTTTCTTCTTCGTTACCCCATCCGGAATATTGTTCTCCTCCTATATCGGAAATGGAACCGGCCACTTCCACGCCCAGTTCTCCCGCTCTTAGCACATGCCTGATCAGATTACCGTTCAGGAGATTCCTTTTGAACCAGTTGCCTGTACCTCTGCGGCTGTCCAGCTCCTCCTGAAGCACTTTCTTGCCGGGCAAATCAAGCTCCCCTAGCAGATCCAGTTCCTCATTTGACTCCTGATAGGCATCCGTCTCCTGCTGATGTGCTCTTGATCTCTTTCTCTTCGAAGACATTTGCTTTTTTGACAGACCCCTCCCCTGCCGGGTTGCAAGCTCCTCTATCAGAGCCATCCGCATCAGCTCACCGCTCTCAGGCAGATAGTCAAGCTTTGACTGGGTACGTACGGCTATACCATGTATATTGACCTCCGTTATATTTCGTGCCAGCGTCCACAGCCTGGGATCCTCTTCGGAGAGCAGCATCAGACATGCGAATGTCAGCTCATTCGGGCATTCCTGCAGAGCATCTGCTATCACTCTGTCTGACTTCGGATCATTTACCGGAAAACGTTTCTGGCCCCGAGGCGGTTTATAGGTTGGATCGGTCTTGGTTATCAGGTATCCGGCAAGTGCCGGTCCTATGAGTGCCGGTACTATCTGACTGAAGTCAGGGTTTGCTCCCATCAGCATCTGTGTGGCTGTAGTCAGGGATTGAGCTCCCGGTCCCTGCGATGCAGCATCCACCCTGTCCTCCACGGCAGAGATTACTGCACCGGTATATTCATCCCCCTGATACGAGGAATAGTATTGTATGGTCCGGGCATTCACATGCTGGAAGAAGAGCGACTTTCTTATTGCCACACGCAGCTTCTCTGCTTTTTCCCGCTTTTCCCAGTTGGGACTGCGCCACCAGGACATCCCCTCTATATCGGCCACTTCTCCGTTTGGTGCGCCGGAAGCGTCCTCATCCGACACGAAATGTCCGTTCATGAAGAAACCATGCACGGTCCTTCCGGTTCTTTTCACTCTGGCGCCTATTATCTCCGCATTCGCCTCTGAATACAGGAATCCGCCGTTTACATCTCTCTCGTCAGATTCCAGATTCATATCCTCCGCATTCCTGCGTGTCAGATCGATCTGAGCGATGGACACTGCAGTAGGGACATCCTTGCTTTGCGGTGTGAATTGTTTCTTTGATCTTCTTCCCGTGAACCTTCTGTCAAGCTTATACCTTGTTCTTATTCCCGTGGTCGCATCCGCCTGGGAATACATCAGTATGTTCGTATGCGTCTTGAGATGATTCACAGGATCAAAAGTATTTGATGCCGCAGTCCGCCCCCTGTAATCAACGATACTCAGGTCGCCTGCACTTACCGGTGTATTCGGATTGGTCAGTACGGATGATATGATCTGATCCACCTTGTTGGCATCATATATGCCGGTATACTCCACTATCTTTTTTGCAGCATCATCCGGTATCTCCCGCTCATCCTTTTTGGGCGCGGGAGCAGGTGCCGGTGCAGGCACTGACGAAGAAGTCACTGCTGATGAAGAAGTCCCTGTTGATGAATCAGACTTCGGCCCTGACGGCGGTACAGTCTTTGCAGGAGGCGCAGTCCTCGGCATGAATCTGTCAAAGAGGTCATCCTCCTCTGCTTCCGCCTTATCCTTTTCCATTGTTTTTACAGTAGCTGTTACCACTTCCAGAGTCAGCTCTATCCCGGCACCTTCCGCCTCTTGCACTACATACTGCATCTTATCAAGCTCACGCGCTTTACGGCTTATCTCCCGTATTTCCGCCACCATAGCAACGTCAATCTCGATTTTCGGATTGTTCTTGACAAGATCCAGATACCTGAGCAGCTCACGCCTTTCCGTCAACTGTCGTCCTGTGGTACTTGAAGGCAGATGCGATGTCAGCTCCTGATAATTTGGCAATCTCTGCTTCAAAGCTTGTGATCTGCTGATCAGATCTGTTATTTCCTGTTCTATATATCCTTTTACATCCGTTGCAGTTTTTTCACCCTTCGGACGTACCGCCGTGCTGCTCTTCGGTACACCTGTATGTGTTGCTGCACCGGTGCCCTTTGGAACACGTAGTTGTCTCTTAATCTTTGCTCTTCTTGCTGATTCTTCAGCCGCACTGTCTGCAGCGGCCTTAGCAGGTTCATCTTCTTCAAGCTCAGCTCCGGTCCTTAACAGTTTCTCCAGCTCCTCAAGAGAAACTCCAATTTGTCTGGCTATATCTGTTCTTTGTATCTTTTTTTCTTCTATAGCACGAGCTATTTTTATAGCCGTATCTATCAGGTGAGTCAGTCCCTCTTTATCGGGTATCTCCCCCACATCTTCCTGCTCAGCTGCCCAGCTTATGTATTCCTGTATTCCTTGGATCATATCCTTCAGAGACAGATCCTTATATGCTGCTCCGCTTGTATTCTTTTTTGCCCAGACACCGTATTTTTCATGGAAAAGCGGCAACTTATCTCCGGCAAGACGAAGATAACCTCTGAACATTTCTTCATCCTTCTCCAGATGCAGCAGATCCCGTTGGTGTAGATAGAACAAGTCAATTAAATCATCAACTGTTTCATCAGCCCCGGGATTCTTGTCATAATATGTACTTATAAACACCACTACAGGTGTCATGTCTGTTTCTTCTTCCGGCTTTGACACTGATGAAGGCATGCTGTCTGTCAGAGCAGTTTTAACTCCGGCAGAAGGCTGCCTTGTGTCGATTGACACGGGTTTAGACGTCTTGACAGCTTCCTCATTTGCCCATACAGCCAGCTGCTGTTCCACCAGCATTGCTATCGGTATAGCACTTTCGTCAGCCAGATCCTCTGAAAGAGTTACCGCGTTATCTCCCCATAGTTTGATGATACCTTTCAGCCAATCTTCATCGCTAATATCTTTGCCCGACTTTGATTCTTCGCCGTATACCTTGGTAGTCATCACACCCGCCACTACACCTTTTCTCATGATCTGCTCTATCCTGTCCGCAAAGGCGTCTTCTTCAACCTGAGACACTTTATCATAGTGCATCGTGTGTTTATTAAGTCTTGCATCTGTGATACCATTCTCAGCCAGAGTCTGAAGCATGAAGTCACCCATTTCAAAGATGTTTCCTAGTGCACGCTTCCCCCTTCCGGCATAGCTGTAGATCTGTGTGGCCTGTTCCTGATAAGCTCCTTCACCGTCTCCGAGAGGCATCTTTCTCATCTTCGGTTTATAGTTTCTCATCTTAGTCTGATCGACTTCCTGTGTGACCCTTTTTACTTCTCCCGTTTTACTCTCTTCACTTGCCCTCATGGCCAGATACTGATTGAGCATGGCGGCTCCCGTGACCGCATAGCAGTTATAGCTGCCATCAGGTTGTTTTTCGTATGCCAGATTCATTCCCGCTACAGCCAGAGGATGTATACCATAAGCCAATTCATCGTCTGCCGCACTTACATCGTCAGATCCGCTTTTTTCTCCTTTTCTCTCAGCTGCAGCATTTGCCTCCTGTCTGATCCTGGCTATGGCCTCCTGATCGATCCCGTTGATCTTCTGTATTTTTTCGCTGTCTTCCGGTAGCCCTGCCTTTATACTGGCTATCAATTCATCAAGCGTTATTGTTTCTACATCCGGATCCTTTTCCGGTATATACACGGCACTGACTTCACTGCCTTCTGTTTTTGCTCTCGTCTCCCCCATGGTATGAGTGATGGATAAATCAATTGCCTCACTCATTGATTTAGGATCTTTTCCCTGTTCTACCAGTCCATATTGATCATCAATTTTGGATATCCAGTTGATCTCAGTTGCTGTACTGTCTTGCAGAAATTCACTTATACTGACTTTCTTCGGAGCACCTGCATATCCCGATGAATCATAGATCTGGAGTTTTCCCTCAGCCCTGTCTATACCTGTTACGGTCACATAGTGGCTTATGCTGTACCTCCCCTCACTTCTCTGTTTTGCATTGTAAAGCGGCAGATGATTCTCTTTCCAGGCTTCACTCTGCTTTGCCAGTACAGCCACAAGAGCCGGACCTGCCACGGGGTCTTTATAATCAAGGAACCCCCCCTTAGGTACATATGCAGGTGGGATGACATTGGCATGCTTTGGCTGCACGATAGTCTGAGGAGCTATCACATTCTGAGGTTTCTGTACCGGTTTCAATACCGGAATTATCGTGTGTTGTCCTTCCGATATGGAATGCGATCTAACTCTCTTTCCTGTCCCTGCCTGTGCACGCTTTGCCGCCCCCTTTGATACTCCCGTTATATCGGGAAGCTTCATGTCCCTCAGCTCATCCTTTGTAGGAACCCTGACTTCAGGCTTCTTCGCAGGCTCTGTCACGGCAGTTGCCACATCCAACGCCTGAGATACCCGGGTATCCGGCTGGACTGACTGCGCCGGTCTTGTGAATTCCCTTGTTATCTCATAGTATGTCTTTGCCAGATCATCATATGCTTTGTAATGCTTTTGAAATACATTCTCTTTATATTTTCTTTCCTTGTCGGTCCTCCAGCTGTCTGCATCGGTCCTGACTTTGTTTACCTTGGCATCTGTTTTTTCGAAATGAGACTTCATGCTTTTCTCATACCAGTACAGCTTTGAAAAATACTTGCCGAGACCTGTACTCTTTTCACCGTTCCTTCTTATGAGCTCATCATAATAATCAGTTTCAGCTGCCATCGCTTTCGCGCGCTCAGTTTTCAGATCGGTGATATCACTCAGCACCTTGGTGGCATAGTTCTGATGGTCGGTACTCTGCTTTGTGGCAGACTTCACTGATGCAGCATTCTCCTGCCTCATCCTCTGCAGGGTGTTCTTTCTTATCTTGGCTATTGTGTCTTTTCTGGTTACATCGCCTATCTTTTCATCAGCGAAAGCAGCGTCCCCCATACCCATGTACGAGCGCAGGGATCTGTCAACTGTGGCATCGATATCGACACCCTTTTTTTCACTCTGAGCCAGATATGAACTTGCAAACTTCATCGGTCTTGCCATTTCTTCTTCCGCCCCTTATATCAGATAAGCATATTTCCCGAGTGTCTCCATGGTAAAGCCTACCGGACTCTCTTTTTCCGTCTCCTGCTTGATCGCATATATCAGATGCTTCATGCCCAGCTCTTCGCCTTCTCCCGCCGCCTTGACGCAGGCATTCAGGAAGACGGTCTTGATCACGCTGCCGGTGAACTTGTCAAACTGCGTGGCCAGATAGGCGATATCGATATCTCCATGTGGTACGCTGTCAGTGATGCAGCCCTCCCAGATCGCCCGTCTCATCTCCTCATCGGGATTCTCAAAGTGTGCCACGAAACGTATGCGTCTCATGAAAGCAGGATCTATATTTCCCTTGATATTCGTAGCCATGATCACTATGCCGTCATAGGCCTCCATCCTCTGCAGGAGGTAGGATATCTCTGTATTCGCATAGCGGTCTTTGGAGTCGTGCACCTCACTCCTTGTGCCGAAAAGTGCATCAGCCTCATCGAAGAAAAGTATTACGTTATTCTTCTCCGCAAATGAAAATGCCTTCTCAAGATTCTTCTCCGTCTCACCTATGTATTTGTCCACGGTATTGGACAGATTTACCTGATAGAGAGGAAGAGACAGTTCGCCTGCTATGGCGTTTGCACTCATTGTCTTACCGGTACCGGGAGGGCCTGCCATCAGAAGGCTCACCCCTCTGCCGTAAGGATATCTCTTTCTCAGGTCCCATTCGTCCAGCACCACAGGTCCCGACAGTACCGCATTTACCGCATCACGCAGTACATTCTTCACATTATCCTTCAGCTTCACATCATCAAGCCTCACATCCGGATAGATGATCCTTCCTGTTCCCGACTCATTGTTCCTTATGGAATCTATGCTTATCCTTGCGAAGCGTTCCTCTTCTGTGATATCCTGCTCATCTTCACGCGGCTTTTGCATATAGTCTGCCACCGTACGTGCAGCTTCGTTCGGATCCATCCTGTATCTTGAAGCAAAAGAAGCCGGATCCATCTCAAGGCCGCAGGCTTCAAAAAGTCCCTGCCACAGCTTCTTTCTCTCATCATAGTCATACGATTCGGGCAGGCTTATGCATTTCAAGCCCCCTATCACATCGCGCCCCGGCATCATGCTTATCTCATCCACACAAATGACAAGAGGTATTCCCTCCCCGGTCAGCGGCGCAAAGAGCATGCCCGAGAGCGTCTCCATATCCCTCCTGCCCCTCTCCCTGTCTGAGGTGCCTCCCGTGATAAAGTGCTCATCAAAGCCATACAGACATATCCCTGCCTTGCCATAATAAGCTTCTCTGATCAGCGCATCCCTTAAAGGAGCTATATTGTCTTTTTCCGCCTTGCGTATGAGCCCTGCTATATTCACGAAAAGGAAATCCGTTTTCATTTCCCTTGCGATATGCTTTGCGATGAACCTGCGTCCTCCTCTTCCGGCAAGGCAGAGTACGCTGCCTCCGTTCGCAAAATGCTCCGTACCGCGCTCGATCAGGGCTTTGTTGACGTACGGCTCATGCAGAGTCTCATCATCCCATCTGAAAAGCGTGGTGAAATCCGCAAGCTTCAGGCTCACGTCATCATTGCAGTCAAGGAAGCCCATCAGTCTCTCATCCGCACTTACTTCAGCATACTGCAAAGGCTCGGACATGAGGTCGAGCCGGAGTATCCTTCTCACCTTTGATGCATAGTCATGTATCTCGGCATAAGCAAGTCCTTCACGTCCCTCTATCAGAGCCGCAAGGTGCAGGCACGGACCATAGCCGAAATTGCTCACAAGATACGCATCAAATTCGGGATACATATACACGGCAACGCACAGCTCCATGAGTGTCTGCGCTACGTTATCCCATCCGAGAAGTTCCAGGGCATAGAGATATCTGCCCGAAGCGCCGTCCGTCTTTCCCTTCCTTGCGCCCTCACCGGACACCTCCGCCCATTCTTTCAGGGCTTCATCCGTAAGAGAATCGGTTGCTTCGCTAAGCGTCGGGAAGCCTCCGAAACTCCCCGTCCTTCCCATATCTGCCAGATATACTTCCGTTCTGGCTATTATCAGTTTTGCGGCTGTATCGGTAATATTCATGGTTTATTACAGCATCCTGATGCCGTGTATATATCCTTTCTCAGATTTCAGACATCCTGTGTTCCTATGCTTACGCCAGACCCACTTCCTCCGCATAGGGCTCGAAGTCTGATTTTGTAAATACCTTACCTACCTTTACGAACTCGTATTTGATCGCCAGAAGATAATGCTTCATGTGCACCAGTCCTCCCGCTTCCGGATCAGCCGCTGCCAGGAAAGCCGCATTAAGTATGCAGTTCTTGATATTACCTCCGACGAACTCGAACTTCTCTGCGAGGAACCTTATATCCACATCATCCGCGATCGGTGTATCCTTCGGTATGGTGGTCCTCCAGAGCATCTCTCTCGTATCCACATCCGGGAACTGGAACTCGACTATGTACTTCATACGTCTGAAGAAAGCCGGGTCTATGTTGTGCTTGTAGTTGGTCGCAAGCACCGATACTCCGTCGTAGGCTTCCACCTCCTGCAAGAGCAGTGCTGTCTTGTTGTTGTTTGAAGCCTGGTTGGAGCCTCCGTCATCCGACCTCTTTGCGAATAGCGTGTCGCACTCGTCGAAGAAGAGGACCACGTTACACTTCTTTGCTTCCCTGAATATCATGGATATTGATTTCTCCGTCTCACCCACGTATTTATCAATGACCTTTGACAGATCCACTCTGTACAGCTCCAGGTTGAGCTCATGGGCTATGACCTGCGCGCACATGGATTTACCTGTACCGGGAGCTCCGAAGAGCAGTATCGACAGTCCGCGTCCGTAAGGATATTTCTTCGTGTAATGCCAGTTCTCGTAGACCTGCTTCCTGAAGTTCATCTGGTCTATGGCGTGCTCCAGCGTCTCCCTCTGGCTCGGGTTCATTACTATATCCTCGAAGCCGAAGTTCGCCTTTATCTTCGTAGCCTTCTGTGTAAGCTCGGAGCTCATCTGGTTGTAGCATCCCTTAAAGAGCTTGTCTCTGGATATCTCATCCTCCTGTGCCATGGACGACAGAGCCCTCGCATGCTTCAGAGCATCATGTATCTTGCCGGGTGTGAAGAGGAACTTGGTCGACATCTCGAGCATGTCGATATCCTGCTCCAGTTTGTATCCCTTGCCGAAGTACTCCCAGCATGCCTGTCTCTCTCCGGTATCGGGAGTAGGAAGTTCAAGCTCAGTATACTCACTCTTTGTGACCTCTCTGAAGTCTATATGCTCCTTACTCATCGCAAAGACGAGTATGTTCTGCTCGTTAAGCTTCGAGAAAGCGAGATCCATGTATCCGAAGAATTTTTCCTTCTCCTCCTCCCTGAAGGTCAGGTCCGTCAGGCAGCAGCATGAGTCTGTCAGTATGCACTCGCGGGTCACGGCCCACAGCGCCTTGTCCACAAACTGATAGTCATAGTTAAAGAGCTTCTTGCAGTTTATCTGTATGGCACCGAGTCCGGATTTCTTGCAGAAATGCTTCACGAAAAATCTCCGGCCGCTGCCCTCGTCACCGTAGTAGTAGAATATCCTGACGCCCTCTTCGTAGGAGATCTCCATCTCATCGAGCACACCCTTATTGGCCATGATGGGATCAAGCTCCTTGTCGTCTGTCAGCATTGAGATAAATCTCGTATAGTTCTCGTCAAGCTTGTCCGGATTGCGTCCGAAGAGACAGTCTATGACTCTCTTGTCGGGAGAGACCACCGTGGAGAATGGCATGCTGTCCATGACCCGAAGTGACAGCAGAGGCATCAGCTGCTCAAGACATGTGGACATATCGCCGTATGCTCCGGTGATGGAGTACTCGCCTCCGTAAAAGACCTTTGCTGCGGACTCTATGGTGGGAGCTGACAGGTTGCCGTTCTCGTTTACGATCTGGAAGACGCCCGCATAGTCTGTCTGCGTTGACGACAGTATGCCGCAGGCGAAGCAGAACAGGGTGAAAGGCTCAAAGGCAAGCTTGTGGCACAGCTCATAGAATGGCAGGGGCGTACCGCTCTCCACGGTGGCAGCTGCCCTGTCGTCTATGAAACGAAGTCTGTCCCTGATGGGCACCTTTGCGTCCACAGCAATGTCATCGGAGTGATCCTTCCTGCCTCCGCTACTGTCTGAGCCATTATCATCATCGTCGCTATCGTCCGAGCCGCCGCTTGCAAAGGATCCGAGAAGTGCGAGAAGCTCATCATCCTCCTCTTCTTCCTCCTCCGGCGCTCCCGTGTCGGTGACCTCTTCACCGGCATCCGGCTCATCCGAAAGATCTGTCGAATAAAACCTTTCCACATGACTTCTGCTCATTTCGGCTGCGAGCTCCAGATCCGGATAGAGCACGTTCTTGTAGCCGCCGTCTTCGTTGGCATACACTTCCTTCATGCCGTCCAGATAGCGGTCCAGTCCCGTGTTCACGCAGTCAAAGATATACTGCATGTACTCGTTGTAGTCCTTAAAGGGTTTGTTCTTCAGTTTTTCATCGTACTTCATCGCCATGCTTCCGCGTCTCCTTGGTATCAAAAACAGCCGTGGCCTCAAAGACCGAGAGCCGTCTGTTCAGGGAGCTCTTGTCGGTCTCCTCAAACACGCCCTTGTCCTTATTCAGCCACGGCTTTTTTTCTCTTTCCTTGTATACGAGCCAGTCCGCTTCCTCCGCGTAGTACGGCTCTTTTGCAGCCTCTTGCGCCGCTCTTTTCTGATCCTCCGTCAGTCTCTGGTCAAGCCCCATACTTCTCTCCGATCAGGGATCTTCGTTCTCTGTCACCCCTGTATTCACATCCGGTGTTGCAGCCGGCATTGTGGAAGGGAGTGCCGCAGGTGCAGTCACATCCGTTCCTGCCGGTGCAGCTGCCGTACCGCCTCCTGTATCCCCGGTCTTTTTTGTACCGCCTGTATTTCCGCTCTGTCCGGCGGCATCTGTTTCAGCCCCCTTCATGAGCTCGTCGTACTCTTCCTTGCTTACTTCCGTCATGGTCAGATATTCGTTGGCACAGTATCCTTCATTCCCGTATGCCGATACCTTCGACCACTCATCGCCTATCTCCGTCACGCACCCGGTCGATCCCGGCAGCAGCTCGTATATCACTCTGCCGTCTTCTCCCGGCGTCTCTCTCATCCTCAGTATAGAGTCTGTATTGTTACTCCTGAACTTGTAGTAATGCTCCTCCTCTGCCGGCGCATCCTCGCTCACGGTTTCAGGCTTTTCTTCCTCCGTTGCAGCTTCTTCAGTCGCAGGCTCACTCACTGCCGTGTCGTACGATACCGACGCGCTGTCGGGTGCATCATCATCCCCGTCAAGGCCTTCCAGCCCCTCTATCTTGCTCTGGGTATCCACGATACTGGATGTGTCCTCCACGATGAAGTCCTCACCGTCTTTGACCCCTCTTATGTATTCCCAGAGATTGATACCGCCGCGATCCTTAAATACAGATCCCGACAGATTCAGTATGCATACCGCAAGTATCGCCACTGCCGCATAGAAGACGGCTACGAATATGAGAAGCTTTTGTGCTGTACGCCTTTCCATTACCTGTTCCTCATGCCGGCAGCTGTATGTATATTCCCATACCCTTGCCCTCTGTACTCTTGGCGTATATCGTACCGCCGTAGCTTTCCACTATGGCCCTTGCCTGCGCCAGTCCGAGTCCGTTTCCGCTGATACGGTTCGAGCCCTGGAAATTCAGCTCGAATATATGCTTCGTTTCGTCTTCGTTGAGTCCCTCACCGGTGTCCTTCAGCACGATAAAGATATCATCTCCTATGGTCGATATCGTGATGACCAGCGAGCCTGCCCGCTTCATGTATTTGATCGAATTGTCTATGATATTTCTGAAAAGTGTGATGATGCGGTTTGGATCAGCCCGAACGAGCAGCGTATCCCCCTGTGAAGATACATTCAGTATCAGTCCTGCCGAGCGTGCACTGTCCATGAGCTCATCGCAGGCCTGCTTTGCCACTGCTATGATATTGACGGTAGCCCTGTCGTCCCTTCCCTCTGTCAGGGGCGGAAGCAGTCCCTGTACGGCAGCCTCAAACGCCTGAGACTCCGACTCCTTCATCTTCTCCTCGTAGGTTGCCTTCTCTTTTTCCATCTCGCTGATATTTGACCTCATCAGCTCGACCTCGCGCTTCAGCTCCTCATTCTCGCTTACAGCATCCTTAAGACTTGTCTCACTTCGATCAAGACGCTCTGTGAGCTCGTTGATCTCGTTGTCCTTACTTGCGATCTCCATGCCTACATCCTGATGATAAGTCTCGATGTAGTCCTCGTCGCGGGTCACGCCTGAATATGTCTTGTATGCGAAGAAGATAAGGCAGAGACTGTGCAGAAGAAAGAAAAGAATTATGAGATAAACCTCAAAATTAAAAAGACTGTATACTGTAGCTGCAAAAAGGATGCACGAAAGTGCGAGCAGAACCTTTTGACTATTGGACATACGCGCGATCCTCCTTATTCACTGCCTGATATCCAGCATTTTGTCAAATCCCGTCGTGCGGAATACATCACTCACGCAGGGCGGTACGTTTATCACTGTCATTATGCCACCCTTGGCGGCTGCGGTCTTGTTTCCCAGTGTCAGTGCCCTCAGCGCCGCGCTCGAGATATATGAGACCTTTTCCATGTTTATGATGATCTCGTTGCTTTTCTGGAAGCTCTTAAGTACAGCATCCTGAAAATCACTGCTCGATATGCTGTCTATTTTTCCCTCTATGTTGAGCTGGAGCTTTCCGTCTAAAGCTGTCTCCTCTATCGTCATCTGTTCCCCTCTGTCAGAATTGCAATTTAAACATAAAGATTATACCATAAAATGCCGTCCGACGTCACAGTTTCTTTATACCCTTTGAGAAGAAAACCGGTTTCGCATTCGGTGCAAATTGTTCTTTTGGATCCGGCATTTTATCTCCTTCCGGATGTAAAGTTTTTCATGCAGTATTGTACCACATGATACTTAATAACGCATGAAATACAGCTTTTGTGATATACTGTATTCCACTTGAAAAAAGGGAGGTCACTGTAAATGGAAAACAAAGATGCAAACAAAAACATCTGGAAGCTTACGGCTCTGGGTGCCATGCTTGTACTTGCCCTTGTCTGCGTATTCTTTGCCATAGCACTCGGCAACAGAGGATCCGTATCGGGTAAGCCGCAGGTATCGGGCAGGGAAGCTCTGTCACTTTGGACTGACGGAGCCAGAGCAAAAGATGAACTCATCGCATATATGGATGCGATAACTGACGAGAGCAACCCGGATTATATCCCGCCCGAGCGCAGGATAGCCGTCTTCGATATGGACGGCACGCTCTGCTGTGAGACCGATCCGATCTATTTTGATCATATGCTCTATATGCACAGGGTGCTTGACGACCCATCATATACTTGTACGACAAAGGATCTCGAAGTGGCAGACCGGATATTTGATTTCATAGAGACAGGCAAATATCCCGAAGGCATGGACAATGATCACGGGCAGGGAGTAGCTTCTGCTTTTGCCGGGATGAAGCTCAAAGACTTCTATGCATACGTGAAAGATTACAGAGATACTCCGGCTTTAGGATACGACGGCATGACAAAGGGCGAGGCCTTCTATCAGCCTATGATCCAGATAGTCGATTATCTTACCGCCAATGATTTTCAGGTATATATCGTAAGCGGAACGGACACGCTTATCGTACGCGGCCTCGTGAACGGCACTCTCAATATCCCCGCAAACCATATCATCGGCTCCGATGAAAGACTTGCCGCAACGGGCCAGGGCGACAAAGACGGTCTGGATTACACCTATCAGTCGGATGATGAGCTGATACTTGCCGGAGAGTTCATCATCAAGAATCTCAAGATGAACAAGGTGACTGCAATAGAGCGTGAGATAGGTCTGCAGCCCGTCCTCTCCTTCGGCAACAGCTCAGGAGACTTTGCCATGGCTACATACACGATAAGCAACAATCCTTACAGGAGCCTTGCTTTCCAGCTCTGCTGCGACGATACCGAAAGAGAGAACGGCAACGCAGAAAAGGCTGACAAGATGTACCAGTCCTGTGATGAGCTCGGCTATATACCGATATCCATGAAGGATGACTGGAAGACGATCTACGGTGAAGGCGTCACAAGAAAGAGCACACCCGATACTGAGTTTGAAAGAGAAGATCTGGATCTTGCAGCGTAAGATCTTATAAGTCGGTAAGATCATGAAAAAAACTGCGGCCGCAGATAAGCGGTCGCAGTTTAATTTATGCCATTTCTCAGTCTCAGATCGTCTCGACTATAGCGGGAGCCATATGTTTGCCCATACGCTCCGCAACGAAGCCCTGCAGTGCTTCCGTTTCGACTTCCTTGTCTGTCTTTATCCGAAGCGTCAGGTAGAAGAGATTGTTCTCTCCGTACTCTACCGATGCATGCGCTTCCTTTATGCCGGGATATGTGCAGCAGAGTCTTTCGAGCTCGAAAAGGTTCGGGAAATATCTTCCCGTGAGAGTCTCTCTCATGACGGTCCTTCCCGCCTGATACATTGCCTCTACTTCACCCTTTGTCGTGATCCTTGCCTCTATGCCGGTATCGTACAGAGTACCCGGAGTATACAGGCTCTCTATGCTCTCCTGCTCACCCTCCTCGGTCTTCACATCCAGCAGATAGAGCCTGCCCCATGCGCCGTACGGCTTCTTCATGCCCTGCTCGTCCATGACGTATGGCTTCACCTTGGCATCCTCATCCATGCCTTTTATAAGGGACATTCCAAGAGCTGCGTTCAGCTTTCCTGCGGTCACGGTGAAGTGCTTCGGATAGAGCTTCGGGCTGATGTGATACTTCAGTCTCCTTACCGACGTCTCGGACGCCATCGCAAAGATGACATTCTCCATGGCCTCCATGAATACCGCGAGCATCTCCCTGTCGTAGCGGTTTTCCCAGTACCTCAGCTCATATGTATATCCGCTCTTCTTTGCATGTATCATCAGGTGGAAGGGCAGTGAATCAAGCTGCAGATGCATCGACTCTGCCGGCTCTCCTCCAAGCTGCGGTATATCAAGCAGGTCTCCCTGATACTGTATGAACATCTCATCCGCATGCTGCGCCGGCATATGGCACTCCATCGTATGGAGTATCTGATCCGCACTGCGCTTCACAAGCTGCTCCACTGTCTCATGCGGTATCCTCTTGTATCTGAAAAGATAAGTAACGAAAAGCGAACCTGCAAGACGTATCCATCTGCCATCGGTCCTTCCGTTATGGATACTCGTGATCACCGTATCATCTCCGAAGCCGTACAGGCTTACCATGTAGCTGAAAGCCGTAAGGAACACGGCGTTTTCCGATACACCGTATTCGGAGCAGTAGCCCTTCACGGTCTTCAGATCAAGACTCCTGAACCTGCCCCTCAGTACGGCGTTGTGCGCGGTGTTCAGATCATAGCTGTCCTTCTTTGCCAGTATGCTCTTATCTACCCTGTATCCCTTCAGGAGATCCTTGATAAAGGCTATATCCCTGTCGCGAAGTCCCTTCGCATCCCTGTCGTATTCATCCAGGATATACTCGTAGAAGGTGTAGTCCGACTTCTTCACTTCCCTGCCCATGTACAGGTTGTTCAGATCCTCGAGCAGGATGTTCATTGTCATGCCGTCGCCTATGATATGTGCCACGTCAAACAGCAGATACTGGCTTCCGGGTGTCTCGTAAAGGCCTATGTGGTATAGCTTCTCGCCCTTTGTGTACATATACGGGACAAGCAGGGTCCTTCTCTTCTCATCCCACTCTTCATCGGTAAGTGAGAGCCTCTCTATTTCCGCCTTGCGTTTATCATCTCTGAAGTTTGCAAACTTCCCGTCCTCGCCTGCCTGTATCACGTCGCTCAGGATCGGATGTATCTCAAACAGCTTTCTGATGGCATCCTCCATCCTGTCGAGATCCACCTTACCGTCCAGCTTGAAGAAGAAAGGCAGGTTGGCCGTTGTATTGCCGCGCATCACATAGGCAAAGTACATCTGAAGCCTCGTGAGCGGATACACATCCCTTACCGTATAATCGACGCCAGATGAGCCGCCCTTTTCTTCCTTGAACACCGCAAGCTTTTCTACAGTCGGATGCTCCATGAGCTCCGTAAGCGTAAGTGAGAATCCGCACTTCTCCTGCAGTGCGGTCAGCAGCATGATGCTTGCAAAGGAATCCAGACCGCAGGTGAAAAGATCCGTATCGATACCGAACCTCCTGTGGCCGAGGCAGTGTACGCAGGCATCGTAGATAGCCTTCTGATCCTCTGTCTCGGGAAGCTTCACTTCACTCTCGATACGCTTCCTCGATGCCCTCTCCTTTTCAAACTCTCCTCTTATGATCTTCTTTGAGCTTGTCTTTGCAAAAGGGACCTTACGCATGGAGGTCCTCAGTATCCTCTTGTAGTTCGGCAGTGTCTCGTTCACGCGGTTCACCGCATTTTCGAGCTCGGTAAGCACATCCTGCACGCCTATGCTCTCCGCATATTTAAAGTCGGGATAGATCTCACACTGCAGTACATCATCCTCACCGAATACCACGATCTCCTGCACCACGGGCTCTGTCGCAAAGAGTCCCTCCAGTTCCTCAGGTGCCACGTTCTCACCGTTACTGAGCACGATCAGGTTCTTGATACGGCCTGTCAGATAGATGAAGCCCTCTTCATCCACATAGCCCGCATCTCCCGTACGGAGCCATCCGTCTTCCGTGAAGGCTTCCTTCGTAAGCTCCGGCTCGTTGTAATATCCCTTCATCACCGAAGGGCTCCTGACCTGCAGCTCTCCGTTCTGTGTCCTCACTTCACAGCGCAGGACCACCTTACCTGCGGAAGTTACTTTATCTGGTCTTTTGTAGTCAGGCGAAGAGATCAGAGGCGCACACTCGGACATACCGTAGCCCTGTCCTATCATGATGCCGCAGTCCACATATTTCAGTGCAAGCTCTGCCGGCAGTCCTCCTCCTCCGCAGACTATCCTGTTCAGATTTTTTCCGTATACCCTGTGGAGCAGATCCTTCGGGGTAAGCTCCCTGTCCTGCTCCGCCATCATTACGATCTTGTTGTAGAGCGCCTTTGCTATCATCGGTACCATATGGATGACATTGGGTTCGAACATCATAAGATGCTTTGCGAGCATCGTAAGCGGTCCGTTCAGACACACTGTAGCTCCTACCGAAAGCCCGATCAGGAAGTCACAGTTTATCGCAAAGACATGATGGATGGGCAGCACGTTAAGATATAATATCTCTCCCGGCGGCTCAGGTACGATCTGCGAGAACACATTGTCTGTCAGATTGCCGTGGGTAAGCATTACGCCCTTGCTCTTGCCGCTTGTCCCCGAGGTGAAGAGAATCATCGCAAGGTCATCGCTTTCTGCCTTATCCGTATCTCCGTCCATAGCCCATGAGTTTCCGGGGAAGCGCTCATCGCGCAGGATATCGTTCAGACATGGCACCTTCTTTACCGACTGCAGTGAGTAATACTCCCTGACATCGGGACATTTATCCTTTATCTCTGTTATCAGCGGCTCATACTCCCAGTCATAGAAAAGTATGTCCACATCGGAGCGTATGAGGCTGTCCGCCAGATGCTGTGCATCCATCTGTATATCAAGCGGTACCACCACATTACCTGATCCCATGACACCCAGAAGTACCGGAAGATAATAATGGCTCGACGATCCGAACAGCGCCACATGTATGCTTCTTCCAAGCTCCGTACGCATCCTGTTTGCAAAGCATCCTACTATACGGCAGAGCCCCGCAAAATGCTCAAAGCTTATATCGTATACCAGATCGTTGTTCTCATATCTCAGATACGCATGATCCTTGTACATGCCTGACGCATTGTCGATCAGCTCCCTGATCGTCCTTGTTTCCTCATACTTCATGGCTTCCGGATAGTTTTTGTTATTGCTCATTCTCTTACCCCTTTATGAAACAGCCTGCCTTACTCCCCGTGGCATTTTAAGCACGGATGCCTTTAATTCTATTTTATCTGCAGGTGATTTTCAATGAGCAGGTTTTACAATTAAAACCAAATATCTTATTATTATGGAATGCTGGGTATTCATTTATTTCCGGATCTTACAAACTTCATCTTCATAAAAGTCGTCGGGAGACTGCACCCCCACAAAGAAGGTAAATATGCCATCCACCCCGACTTTAAGAAGCTTGAGTATATACCCGTAGCGAAAACCCTTTTTTCGGTACGTCTGGTCCAGTTTTTAGCTCACGGTCTTCCCCGAAGGGAGACTTCATCTGATGCTTTCACGGTAAGAAAAACACGTATCGCGGGCGTAAAGACACTTATCTATTCGTCTGCAGCTCTTGCAAAAGACGAGGCTGCGCCCTGTCTTCTCTGGATACACGGAGGCGCTTTTCTTCTTCCTGCCCTCCCCTATCATTACCGCTTCGCAAAGCTCGTCGCATCCCGTATCCCCTGCCGCGTCATCATGCCGTTGTATGATCTGGCACCGGATCTCGTGCCGCCCGCACAGCAGGAAGAGATCTGCAGTGTATATTCCGCATTAAAGGCTGAGCATGCCCGCTATCATATAGACCCCGACCGCATCACGGTAGCCGGAGACAGTGCAGGAGGTACACTCGCTGCCGCTCTCTGCCTTATGGCAAGGGACAGGCAGATCCCACTCCCCCGTGCGCAGGCACTTTTCTATCCCAGTCTTGATGTCAGGATGCAAAGTGATTCCATGAAGACATATACCGACGTGCCGGTATGCAACACCGCTTCTATCCTGGCTTACTGCAAACTGTGCCGCCCGGACGAATACTACGGCAGCAATGATTACCGCTCACCTCTTGAGGCCGCATCTCTTGAAGGTCTCCCCGATGCCTATATCGAAACGGCAGAGTTTGATGCCCTGCATGACGACGGCATATCCTACGCCCGCAGGCTTAAGGAAGCAGGTACAGATGTCGTTCTGAACGAAACAAAGGGTACGGTACATGCTTTCGAGATAGCAAAAGAAAGCTCCATAACCCGTAAGGTCATGGAGCAGCGTATAGACTTCATTTCTCATTCATTCCGCAAAATGTGAATATCGGTGACGGCACACAGATCACCCGTGATCGCGACGTAGATATCTTCTCTGCCATCCAGGATAGTCGTAGTACTGCTTAAGGCTATACCCAGATTCTCTGTCCGCATGGTTATCGTGTTCTCTTCCCTTCGGATCTCCACTGTATAATCCATGCCCTCTTTATTCTTTTCCTTCCAGACGTTCCAGCCTTCGAAGTCATCTCTTTGTTCCATCCTGACATCGTTCTCCACATGCTCATCCGATGACCAGTCTTCTCCGTTCATACGGAGCAGCAGATACTCGCGGAATTTCGCACCGTCCCTCTGTCCGTTTGCAGACGAGAACACACTGATATACGGACAGTGCCACACAAGTCTCGCAGCAGGGAGGCTCATGCCGTGGAATTTGAGAGTCAGACCGTCTCCTACAGGTATGCCCTCAGTCGCTTCTCCGCACCAACTGTCGACCTGGATATTGGGTATATCTCCCACAGGACGGCCCTTGATAAAGCTGATCTCTTCCGTGATACGCGGTATGACATCGGGACCGATCTCTGCATCGCTCTTATCTACATGAATACTGTGTATGAAGCACTTCTCTCCGCCAATGGAGATATAAGCAAACCTCGAAGTATCAGGCAGGGCAAGGATGACTTTTATCGTCCTGTTTTCATCGGATATGCTGACGAGCATATGATCACGGTATCTGACAGCTTCAATGACATAGCGCTGTTCGGATTCCGGCTCTCCCATACGGGCAGAGCCGAGCGAAGTCTCGTTTTCATTTACCGTGACTTCCGACTTTCTGATATTGTGCTCCTCCACCTTACCGTCGAACCTTATCCTTGCATACTCGAAGTAAAGCAGGTTCCTGTTTTCTTCCTCACCCGGATGTACCCCTCCGTCAAGCGAATCAAATACGATCAGCGAAGGGAGGCTCTCCTCATATGCAGCGCCGTTATCGGGATGACTGCAAAGACGGATCTCCGTCATATTCTTCGTGATGGCTACACCCTCGGTACAGTCATAATAGATCTTCTCGCACCTTAAATGTGTCTT
>JAEEGL012682123.1_pt1 | contig 30741 bp, 24 predicted proteins | sample 9134231 | NCBI WGS metagenome assembly JAEEGL01 (sample SAMN16246548, study PRJNA631951) | gut metagenome | biome: gut microbiome; feature: rumen; material: fiber-attached | host: Bos | place: Iran: Karaj | collected 2018-10 | reverse complement strand
GATATAGTAGAAACTTTAGGTGAAGAATTTATCTTAAAAGAAGATTTAAAAAATCTTTTAAATGAAGTATACGATTTAGAAAGATTATCAGGTAAAATTGCTTTTGGTAATGCAAATGCTCGTGATATGTTACAACTTAAAAATAGTTTGAAAGTTTTACCAGATATTAAAAATATTTTACATGCAATTAAATTTAAAGAAATAGAAACATTTGATAATTTATATAGTTTACTTGAAAAATCTATTTATGAAGATGCAGGTATAACTTTACATGATGGATATTTAATTAAAGATGGTTATAATGCTGAATTAGATGAATTAAAAGAATTGCGTCGTGGTGGTAAAGATTTCGTTGCTAAATTTGAAGCAACTGAAAGAGAAAAAACAGGTATAAAAACTTTAAAAGTTGGTTATAACAAAGTATGTGGTTATTATATAGAAGTATCTAAAGGTGCTATTAATCAAGTTAAAGAAGAATACGGTTATGAGAGAAAACAAACATTAGCAAATGCTGAAAGATATATATCACCAATTTTAAAAGAAAAAGAAGCTTTAATACTTAATGCTGAAGAAAAGATAATAGATTTAGAATATAAATTATTTATTGAAATAAAAAATATTATTAAAAAGGAGATATTAAAAATAAAGAAAACTGCTGATACTATTAGTAGTATTGATGCTATACTTTCTTTATCAATATGTTCTGAAGAATACAACTTAGTTAGACCAATTCTTAATAATAATAAAGATTTAGAAATAAAAGATGGAAGACATCCAGTAGTAGAAATAGTTAATAAAGATAGTTATGTTCCTAATGATTGTATTATGAATAATTCTAGTAGTACTCTTTTAATAACTGGACCTAATATGAGTGGTAAATCTACTTATATGCGTCAAATAGCTATTATAGTATTAATGGCTCAAATTGGTTCATTTGTTCCTGCTAAGAGTGCAAAACTACCTATAATTGATAAGATATTTACAAGAATTGGAGCCTCAGATGATTTAGTAAGTGGAGAATCTACTTTTATGGTAGAAATGAAAGAAGCTAGAAATGCTTTAGCAAATGCTACAGAGAGTAGTTTAATTATATTTGATGAACTAGGAAGAGGAACTGCAACATATGATGGAATGAGTTTAGCTCAAGCTATTTTAGAGTATATATCTGATAATGTAAAAGCATTAACATTATTCTCAACTCATTATCATGAACTCACAAATTTAGATAAGAAGTATAAAACTATTAAGAATGTTCATGTTTCAGCAGTAGAGAGTGAAGGTAATATAACATTCTTACATAAAGTTAAAGATGGTGCCATTGATAAGAGCTATGGTATACATGTAGCAAGACTTGCTATGATGCCTGATAGTCTTTTAAAAAGAGCAGATGAAATATTAAAAGAATATGAAAATGGTTCTAAAAGTATTAGTAAGAGAGATGATAAAGTACAACTTGCTTTTGATTTATTTGAAGAATCTAAGCCAGTAGAGAGTGATTTAAAAGAAAAAATAAATAGTATTAATCCTTTAGAAATGACTCCAATGGATGCACTTAATTACTTATATAAATTAAAAGAAGAAATAAAAGATAAATAAAATATAGAAAGCATATAAGCTTTCTTTTTTTAGTTATTATGATATAATTATTTTGATGGTGATTATTATGAGTAAAACAAGAAGTGAATTAAGAGAAAAATGTATGGTTATTTTATATCAATATGAAATTTATGAAGGTAAATGTGATGTTGATGAACTTATTAAAAGTAACTTAGATATTGAAAATGATTTTGTAAAAGATATTGTTTATGGGGTTATTACCCATAAAGAAGAAATAGATGAGTTAGCTAATAAACATATGAAAGATTGGTCAATAGATAGACTAGAGAAAACTGGTGCATCAATTTTAAGAATAGCTATATTTGAAATAATGTATACAGATACGCCATCACTTGTAGTTATAAATGAAGCAATTGAACTTGCTAAAAAATATAGTGATGATAACGTAAGAAAAATTATTAATGCAGTATTAGATAGGTTAATAAAGGAATAATTATGATTAGTTTGACTAAAGAAGAAATGGAAAAAATTTCAAAGTATTATTCAGGAAATATAACATTAAATAATAAAGTATATTATTTTAAGGTTGCTGAGCCACCAGTCCCTGAACTTAGTTCTGCTGCCGCAGCTGGCTTAGAACTTGTGGTAGAAAAAGCATGTAAAGCAATTAATCTTCATTGTGCTCACTATGAAATAGTTAAAATATTTGATACATATTATTACTTAAGTGAAGATATTAATACTTATGGTACTTTTAAAAAATTATCTGAAATTGATAACGAAATGAACGATAAATTTGTTCGTATAGATGATAAAACAAAATTAAACGAAATTGCAAAAGATGATCCTCTAGTATCAAATATATATGATAGACCATTTTTAATTGAAAATATGGACTCTAACGTAAGTATGTATAATGTTTGGGTATTACTTGAAAAAAAATATGGTAAAGAATATATAGAAGAATTAATGAGAGATTTAATTAAAACTTATGTACTTGATATACTATTTTATAATTCTGATAGACATGCTAGTAATTTTGGTGTTTTAGAAAGTAATGGTAAACCAACTTTATATGTATTTGATAATTCCTTAAGTTTTGATAATTCTAAGAATGCTGCATTATCAGCTAAATATATGAAATATGAAGATGATAATACATCTAGTAGAGATAATTTAATTAATAATTTAAGAGATTTAAGAGAATTTTTAAGTACTTCAAGTGAAGAATATAATCAATTATGCATGCAAATTATTAATAAACTTAGTCCAGAGTATATTGGAAGAATTATGTTTGAGGTTATAAATGAAAATAATTTAGATGAATTTAGAGATGATTACTTCTATATTAAATATAAGAATAATTATGAATTATTATATAGTATGATACACAAAAGAGGATTAAAATGAATGATATAGAGTATATAACGATTAGTGAAATTAATAATTATATAAAGAATTTGCTTGATAATAACTCTTATTTAAATAAAGTTTATTTAAAAGGTGAAATATCTAATTTTAAGAATCATACTAGAGGGCATTTATACTTTACATTAAAAGATGAAGAAGGAAGAATAAATGCGGTAATGTTTCAGGGTAATACCAGAAGTTTAGCATTTACTCCTGAAGATGGTATGAAAGTACTAGTGCGAGGTAGAATTTCTGCTTATCCTGCATCAGGTAGTTATCAAGTATATGTAGAAGAAATGACACTTGATGGCGTAGGTAATTTATATATTGAATTTGAAAAACTAAAGAATAAATTATCTAAAGAAGGATTATTTAATAAAGAACATAAAAAAACTATACCTAAGTATCCGGAAAAGATTGGAGTAGTAACTGCTCCAACTGGGGCAGCAGTAAGAGACATTATGAGTACAATTAAAAGAAGGTATCCTTTATGTGAAGTAATACTTTTTCCTTCGCTTGTGCAAGGAGAAGATGCTGCCTCTGATATAGTAAGACAAATAAAAACAGCAGATACCTATAACTTAGATATTTTAATTGTAGGCCGTGGTGGAGGATCTATTGAAGATTTATGGGCATTTAATGAAGAAGTAGTAGCAAGAGCTATATATGATGCTAAAACACCTATAATAAGTGCTGTAGGTCATGAACCAGATTTTACAATAGCAGATTTTGTAGCAGACTTAAGAGCACCAACTCCAACAGGAGCGGCAGAAATGGCTGTACCAACAGTATTAGATATTAATAATTTAATTAATCAATATAAAATAAGATTAAATAAAAATATTAAGAATTTAGTTAATACTAAATTTATTATGTTATTTCATTTAAAGAATTCATTTATATTAAAAAACCCAATGAGTTTATATGAACTTAAGATGCAAAAATTAGATAAATTAGTTGATAGTATAAATAACAATATTAAAATCTTATTAGATGAAAAGAATTATATATTAACTAAAGAAATAAATAATCTAAAATTAATTAGTCCAATAAATATTATTAATAATAATAAAAACATATTAAAAGAGTTAATTACTAATTTGAATAATAATATGGATATATTATTTATTAATACTAAACATAAAATAGATTATTTAGTTAATACTTTAAAACTAGTTAATCCATTAAATATATTAAGTAATGGATATTCATTAGTTAGTATAGATAATAAAATAATAAAATCTACTAAGGAGTTACATAAAAATGATGAAATTAATATTAAAATGAGTGATGGAGAAGTAATAAGTATAGTAAAGGAGATTAAATAATGGAAAAGAAATCATTTGAAGACAATTTAAAAGAATTAGAAGATTTAGTTAAAGAACTGGAAAGTGGTAATGTTCCTCTAGAAGATGCTATAAAGAAATATACTACTGCTATGGAACTTGCTAAAAGTTGTAGTGAAAAATTAAATGATGCTACAGAAAAAGTTAATAAAATACTAGCTAGTGATGGAGAATTAAAAGATTTTGAAGTAAAAGAAGACTAAGTCTTCTTTTTTATTTTAAAAACATATTTATTATTATATAATAGTTAAAAGGAGATAATTTCATGTATGCAGAAGTCTTAATAGAGTATCCAACTAAAAAGATAGATAAATATTTTACTTATCTAGTACCAGATAATTTAAGAAGTATAATACATGTTGGTATGAAAGTAAAAGTACCTTTTGGTAATAAAGTTATCAATGGTTTTGTTATGTCTTTAAAAAGTGAATATAATAGCAAATATGATTTAAAAGAAATAATTGATATTACATCTAAAGAATTAATATTAAATGAAGAATTAATGAAATTAGGATATTTTATTAAAGATACTACATTATGTCCTTTAATAAGTTCTTATCAAGCTATGCTACCATCAAGTTTAAAAATAAAGAATATTAAATCTGATTATAATTTTTATAAAACATATTTAGTTTTAAATAATAGTGTAGATTATACTATTAATTATTTAAATGTATACAATAAAAATAATAAACAAAGTGAATTATTATATGAACTTATAGATAAAGAAAAAGTACTAAAGAAAGATTACTCATCTAGTGTTGTAAAAACGCTTATAGATAAGAAATTAATTAAAGAAATAAAAGAACAAGAATATAGAATAAATAAAAGTATATTTAAGAATAATACTAGGCATAAATTAAATGAAGAGCAAAATAAAGTATATAATGAAATATCTAAATGTAATAATGATACAGTATTTTTATTAGAAGGTATTACTGGTAGTGGTAAAACAGAAGTATATTTAAATTTAATAGATAATGTAATTAAAAATGGTAAAACCGCTATTATGTTAGTTCCGGAAATAACTTTAACTATGCAAGTAGTTAATAGATTTTATGAATGGTTTGGTAGTTCTGTTGCAATATTTCATAGCGCACTTTCTGAAGGTGAAAAATATGATGAATATTTAAAAATATTAAGAGGTGAAGTAAGTATTGTAGTAGGAACTCGTTCTGCTATTTTTGCACCTCTAAAGAATATTGGTATTATTATAATTGATGAGTGCCATAGTGACACTTATAAACAAGATAATACCCCAAGATATAATGCTAAAGATATTGCTATTAAAAGGTCTACTTATCATAAGTGCCCAGTTGTTTTAGGTAGTGCTACTCCTATGTTAGAAGAAAAAGCAAGAGCAGAAAAAGGAGTGTATAAACATTTATATTTAACTAAAAGAGTAGGAGAAAGCACTTTACCAGAAGTTAAGACAATTGATATGGTTAGTGAAATTAAAAAGGGAAATTATATTTTTAGTGAAGAATTAATTAATGAAATAGAAAAAAGAATTAAAAAGAAAGAACAAGTAATATTACTTTTAAATAGAAGAGGGTATTCTACAATAATTACCTGTTCTAATTGTGGATATACTTATAAATGTCCTAATTGTGATATTACACTAACTTATCATAAATCAACAAATAATTTAAGATGTCATTATTGTGGTTATACATTAAAAAAAGATGTCAAATGTCCAAATTGTTATGAAGAATCTTTGAATTATTTAGGATTAGGTACTGAGAAAGTAGAATTAGAATTATCTAAGATAATTCCAAATGCACGCATTGTAAGGATGGATCAAGATACTACTAGTAAAAAAGGCGCTCATGAAAAGATAATAGAAGATTTTAAAAATCATAAATATGATATTTTGTTAGGAACTCAAATGATTAGTAAAGGATTAGATTTTCCTTTAGTTACCTTAGTTGGAGTAATAAATGCTGATACATCGCTTAGCATTCCTGATTTTAGAAGTAACGAAAAAACCTTTGCACTTTTATATCAAGCTAGTGGAAGAGCTGGAAGAAGTGAGTATCCTGGTAGTGTAATTATTCAAACATATAATCCAAATAATGAAGTATTAAAGTATGTAGAAAGTAATGATTTTAATAGTTTCTATAAGTATGAAATGAATATAAGAAGAATAATGAAATATCCTCCATATTATTATTTAGTAAGTTTAAAAATAATATCTAAATCTTATGAAAAAGCTTTAGAAGAATCTAATAAAATCGTTAAGTATTTAAAAAACAATATAGATGATTCATCAATAGTGTTAGGACCAACAACAGCTAATTTATTTAGATTTAATAATTATTATCGTTTTCAAGTAGTTATTAAATATCGTTATGATGATAAACTAAATAATGTATTAAAAGAATTAGATAATATATATTTAAATAATAATGATGTAAATATAGAAATAGATATAAATCCATTACATATATAATTTATATTATTGAAGAATAACTTTATATATGGTAATATTTTGATAGACATAAAAAAGTAGTAAGGATGGTAGTTGTGAAAATATTTAAAGGAATTGGAAGATTATTTGGTTTTGTTGGAGTATTTTTAGTAGTGTTTTTAGTTGTAGTATATTCAATGGGACTTATTTTTTGTTATGGGCCTAGTGAGCATGCAAGAAATTTATTTATAACAACATTTTTAGAGTCTGGTCAAATGAAGTTTGTTGCTAAGCTATTTATGAGTGATAAAAATATTCAAAAGATAGTAGATTCTAATAGTATGGCTTCTATGGATACAGAAATAGATAATAGTCTAATAGATACTAAATCAGATATAGATAAAAATGGTATTGAACTAGTTGAAATAACTGGTGGTACTTATATGGCTAAAATGATTATTGTAAATGATCCATCTAGAGTTAAAGTTGCTACCATTTATAATGGTTCATGGAAAGAATATGGAGTAACATTAGATAAGTTAGTAAATGATGCTGATGCTTTTGCGGGAGTTAATGGTGGACTTTATTATTCTTCTGGTAATAAAGGCGGAAAACCTATGGGATTAATAGTTAAAGAAGGTAAAATTGAATACAATAGTCCTGCTGGTATTGCTGGTATGCATTTAGTTGGATTTGATGAAGATAATTTGCTTCGTATTATAGATTTAAGTGGTAAGAATGCTAGTCAAGTTGAAAAAGTAATAAAAGATGAAAAAATAAGAGATGCAGTAGCATTCCAAGAAGAAAGTAGTGATGCAAATAATCACTTTGTTAAACTTATTATTAATGGCGAACTACGTGATGTAAAGGGGTCTGGTTCTGGAGCTAACCCTCGTACTGCAATTGGTCAAAGAAAAGATGGAGCAGTATTACTTTTAGTTACAGATGGTCGTGGTGCTAATGGACACTTAGGAGCAACAGCTGCTGATTTAATTGAAATAATGCATGAATATGGAGCAGTTAATGCTGCAAATATAGATGGTGGATCATCATCAAGTATGTATTATGATGGAAAATATGAAATGACATCAGTTACTTTGTATTATTCTAATTCATCATGGCGTTTACCTGATGGATTTGTAGTAGAAAAGAGGTAATTATGAGAAGACTTAAGATAGTACGTAAATGGAAAAGAGCTAGTGTATATAAAAAATCATTGATAATGTTTACTATTTTGTTATGTATATTAGGAGGAATTTTCTTAGGATATGTATATAATAGTATGATTATTTATGAAAGAAATTTAGTAGATAACTATATTAATTATTTAGCAACTTCTGGTAAAATATCTAGTAGTATTGATAATAATCTATTTGAAATATCTAAATATGAAAAGAAAAATGCTAGTATTAAAGATGGAGTTAAAAAGATATTTAAAAGTGATAAGTTAGTTACAAGAAAGAATACTAAGTTAACTACAGATAAAACATATGCTTATGATTTAGTATTAAATGATAAAGTAGTGAGTACTGTAAGTTTAGAGAGTAAAAAAACATATAAAAGAATGGCTATATTAACAATTGATGAATGGGATGTAAAAGATATTGAGACTTATTTTGAAGATGGTTTATATAGTTATGAGATTAATATTCCTAAAGATTACAAATTATATATAAATAATAAAGAAGTAGAAGATAGTGATATTAGTAAGGATGGGGATATTGAAGGATTGGATAGACTTACTAAATATGTTGAAATAAGAAAAAGTAAGACTTATGAAATTAAGAATTTAGTATATGAACCTAAGATTAAAATAGTAGATAAAGATAATAAAGAAGTTAAATTTGAAATAAAAGATGGTAAAATTAGTATATTTAGTGAATTTAAAGAAATAGAAAAATTAGAAGATGCTAAAAAATATATTAAAGATGATTTTGATGTTTTAAAACTTGCTGAAAATTATAGTTTATTTCTAACTAATGATTTAGGGGGAGAACGTCATGGATTCTATAAATTATCACCATATTTAATTAAAGATAGTTATATGTATGAATACTTATATGGATGGGCTACTCAAGTAGATATAACATTTGTAAGTAATCATAGATTAAAAAGTCCTGCATTTACTAATGAAGTAGTTAAAAACTTTATAATATATAATGATAATGCATTTTCTTGTGAAGTAAGTTTAGAAAAGAATATGTTAGTTAATGGACAAGATAGAGTAGATAAAATGCATGATAGAATGTTCTTTGTATATTATGAAAATGGTTATAAATTAGTAGATATGAAATCTGTAAAAGAATAGGTGATTTAATGAAAGATATATTTGTAGTGGTCCCAACTTTAGACCCGGATAAAAAAATAATGCAAAAGTTTATTGATGAATTACATGAAGAATTTACAAATATTTTGATAGTTAATGATGGATGTGAAAAAAGCTATGAAAGCTTTTTTGCATCTTTAGAGAAAAAAGGAATAATTGTATTAAAACATTATAAGAACTTAGGTAAGGGTAGAGGACTTAAAACAGCATTTAATTATATATTAAATAATTATCCTAAAATAAAAGGATGTATTAGTTGTGATAGTGATGGACAACATAGTGTTAAAGATATTATTAAGTGTAGTGAATTATTAATAAATAATCCTAATAAATTAATATTAGGAGTAAGAGATTTTGATAGTAAAAATGTACCAGCAAGAAGTAAATTTGGAAATAAAATGACAAGAGGTATATTTAGAACTTTTATAGGTATAGATATAACTGATACTCAAACTGGGTTAAGAGGATTTAGTAGAGAGTTAATGAGTAAGTTTCTAGATACTTCTGGTGAAAGATATGAATATGAAACAGAAATGCTTATTAATTGTAAAAAAGATAGTATTAGTATATTAGAAGAAAAAATAGAAACTATATATATTGATAGTAATAGTGGAAGTCATTTTAATCCAATAAAAGACTCTATTAGAATATATGGATTATTTAGTAAATATATAATAAATTCATTAATATCATATATATTAGATATAGTTTTATTTGGAATATTTTTAAATATTATTAGAATAGATTCTAAGATATTAGCTGCTACTATTATAGCAAGAATAATATCTAGTATTTATACTTATTGTACTAATAAGAATATTAAATTTAAGAATATTAGTAAAAGAGAATTAATAGATTATTCTTTTCTAGTAGTAGCTCAAATGTTTATTTCTGGTTGTTTTGTTACATATTTATTTAATTTATTATCTATAAATGTATATGTATTAAAAATATTAGTAGATCTAGTAATATGGTTAGTAAATATATTTATACAAAAAGAATTTATATTTGTAGGAGATAAAAAATGAATAAGAAAAGAATTTGTTTAATAAGTATACTTAGTATATTATTTATTCTATTAGTAGTATTAATTCTTACTAATAAAATAGTGTCTTTTGATAATAAAGTGTATTCTATAGTAACTAGTAATATGAATGATTTTTTAACAAAAATATATAAGATTTTTACATTCTTAGGAAGTACTAAGTTTATTATTGGATTATGTGTAGTGTTTTTAATTCTATTTATAATAATTAAAAAGAATAGATATGGTTATGTAATAACTGGATGTTTAGTAATTTCTACTTTAGTAAATAATATTATTAAATGGATTATTAGAAGACCAAGGCCAGAAGTATTAAGATTAGTTACTGAAAAAACTTTTTCATTTCCTAGTGGACATACTATGGCTGCAGTATCTATGTATGGATTACTTATATATTTAATTAATAAAACTAATATTAATAAAGTATATAAAATAATAATAGATATAATACTTGTTATTATTCCAATACTTGTTGCTATTAGTAGAATATATTTAGGTGCTCACTTTGCTAGTGATGTAATAGGAGCAGCCTTAGTATCAACTATATTACTTCTTATTCTAACACACTATATTGATAAAAAGAGTATTTTATAGTAAAATTAAGTAGTGATATTATGAAAAAGATTAGATTATTTATATTATTATTAATTATGGTAATATTTTTAGGTGGTTGTGATTTAAAACCTAATAATTTAGATAATGCAACTGTATATACAACTATTTATCCACTTAAATATATTATAGAGTATTTATATGGTGATAATAGTACTATAGAAAGTATTTATCCAGTTGGAGTAGAATTAGATACTTATGAACTTACTGAAAAACAAATAGATACTTATGCAAGTGGTGATTTATTTATCTATGTTGGTATTGGTAAAGAAAAAGAAATAGCTAAATCATTATTAAATAAGAATAGAAAATTATTAATAATTGATGCTACTTATGGACTTAGTAGTGATAATATAGAAGAATTATGGATAGCTCCTAATAACTTCTTAATGCTTGCTAAAAACATTAAAACTTCTTTAAATGAATATCTAGATAATACAGTTAAAGAAGAAGCAGTTAACAAAAAATATGATGAATTATATGAAAAGGTTTCTTGGATAGATGCTGAACTTAGAAATATTGCTAGAGATGCTAAAGATAATGATCGTAACACTTTAGTAGTATCATCTAATGTATTTAAGTTTTTAGAAGGATATGGATTTAATGTTATTTCACTTGAAGATTTAGAATCTTCAGGTAGTACTAAAGCAATAGCAGATATAAAGAATAAATTTAAGAATTCTACTTATACTAGTATTATTAAATTATCTAGTGAAAATGGCTCAGCATTAGTTACTGAATTAAAGAGTAGTTATAAAGCTTCAGTAGTAGAGTTAAATGATTTAATTACTAATAAAGATGTTGCTAGTGACTATGTAACTATTCAATATGAAAATATTGCTAAAATAAGAGAAATACTATTAAAATAGTATTATTAGTATATCTTGTTACTCAATGTTTATTTGACTAAATAGGTAAGTTATGCTAAACTATAGGGGTATCAAGAAGTACTGGAGTAGTACTCAAGAGGCTGAAGAGGCGCCCCTGCTAAGGGTGTAGGACGGGTAACTGTCGCGAGAGTTCAAATCTCTCCTGCTCCGCCATTGGTAGTTTAAAGTTCGAGTAATCGAACTTTTTATGTGTAAGCATATATACTAAGGATTTAATTATTTATTATTATGTTGTATAATTCTAATATAGAAAGAGGTTAGAGATATGGAAGAAAAAGAAGTTAAAAAGAGCAAAAATTTAAATGTTGCTATTATTGTATTATTAGTTATTATTTCTACAGTATTAGTAATAGTTGGTTGGAAGCTAGGAGAAAGATATTATAGTTCTGAAAGCGGAAAAGGTAGTGATACTCCAAAAGAGAGCACTAGTGAAAAAATAGTCGTGTCTTATGAAAATAATAGTGGTAAACTAAATAAACTTACTATTAATGGTAAAGATGTTATTGAAATGCTTAAAGGAAAGGGATTAGATTTACAACCTAGCATTGATGAAGTTTCAGTTGAAGAAGTTAAAGACTTTAGTACTGCTAATTTTGCAATGGTTAGTGTTGCAATTAGTGGACCAGACTCAACTAATTATAATTTATTAATATTTAATAAAGATGGAGCTTTATTAGTTGAGCCAATTAATAAAGTAGATGATAAATCATTTGATTTAGGAAGAGCTTATTATGGTGAATTTGGATATAGTGAAGAAACTGAAGAAATATATTATAAAACTAAACTAGTTTATAATGAATCAGCAGGTGGTTATAGTGTTAATGGAACACTTATTAATAAACTTAGTAAAGATAAATTCTTAAGTTTAGGTGATACCAATAATATAGTTAAACATAAATATAAATATGAGAATAATTCACTAGTTAAATCTGAAGATGAAGTAATATCTAAACTTAGTGAAGATGATATGTATAAATATTATTTAGAAAATAATTATAATAATTAAAGATGTACTAGCTACATCTTTTAATTTGTATATATTTAATGTATAATCATACTTATGAGCAAAATAACAGGAAAAATAAAAAGTATAATATATGAAAATGATACTAATGGATATGTAGTAGCGCTTTTTCGTGTTAAAGAAGTATTTGATAAAAAATTAGAACATTTACTTAAGAAAACTATTACTATAACAGGTAATATAGTGGACTTAAAACTAGAATCATTAATGGAAATAGATGGAGAAGAATTCTATCATGAACGCTTTGGTAATCAATTTAAAATAAATAGTTATGAATATATAATACCTAAAGAAAATGATGATATTATTGAATTTTTAAGTAGTTCTTTTGTTAAAGGATGTGGAAAGAAAACTGCTGAAAAAATAGTAAGTGTGTATGGTAGTAATAGTATAGATGTAATAAAAAGTGATAGAAGTGCTTTAGATAAAATAGATGGAATAAAAGATAGTACTAAAGATAAAATATATGAATCAATTATTAATTATAGTAAAAGTTCAGATGTAATATTAAGTCTTAAGAATATGGGATTTTCTATTGAAGAAGCAGGTAAAATATATACAAAGCATAGTGGTAATGTATTAGATATATTAAATAATAATATATATTTATTAAATGATATAATTGATTTTAATAGATTAGATGTAATATTTTTAAATAATTTTGAAGATAAGTATGATAAAAGAAGAATTAAAGCATGTATATTAGAATGTATGAAAAAAATATCACTTAATACTGGTGATATCTATTATAATATTTCTGATGTTTTCAGTGTGCTAAATAGACTTTTTAATCTATCACTAGATTATGAGATATTTTTAGAAGATATAGAAGAGCTAAAAAGAGAGTTATTAGTGGTTATAGATGGAGATTATGTATATTTAGATGAATACTATCAAAATGAAGTAGAAATAGCTAAAATGCTTAAGAAGATTAGTGATAAAAAGGTAAATACTTATGATTATAGTGATAGTATTAAAAGATTAGAGAATATTTTAAATATAGAATATAATAATGATCAAAAAGCTGCTATTAGTGAGTCTTTAAATAATAATATTACTATTATAAGTGGAGGTCCTGGTACAGGTAAAACTACTATAATAAATGCTATAGTAAGATTATATATAGAAAAGAATAAACTTAATTATATTGATTATTCTGAACAAATAGCATTATTAGCACCAACAGGAAGAGCAGCTAAAAAGATGAGTACTGCAACTAATATGCAAGCATCTACTATACATAGATTTTTAAAATGGAATAAAGATTCTGATAGTTTTATGATAAATGAAAATAATAAGAATTTTCAAAAATTAATTATAGTTGATGAAGTTAGTATGATAGATACTAGTTTATTATGTGCTTTATTAAAGGGATTACATAGTTATATTAAATTAGTATTAGTAGGAGATGCATTTCAACTTCCATCAGTAGGGCCTGGTCTTGTATTACATGATCTAATTAATAGTGATTTATTTACATTTATTCCTTTACAAGAAATATATAGACAAAGTGAAAACTCTTATATACCATATTTAGCTAGAGAAATAAAAAATAGAGATTTACAAGAAGAGTTTACTACAAAAAAAGATGATTATAATTTTATATTTACTGATAATAAAGATATTAAGTTAACTATTAAAAAGATTGTAGAAGCTGGTATAGAAAAAGGATACAATGAAAATAATTTACAAATACTTGCTCCTATGTATAAGGGAGATACTGGTATTGATAGTTTAAACACTATGTTATGTGAATTATTTAATCCAACTAAAAATCAAAGAATGGTTACTTATGGGGATATTGTATATAAAGAAGGGGATAAAGTATTACAACTAGTAAATGATGCTGATAATAATGTGTTTAATGGTGATATAGGATATATTAAAAGTATTAGTAATAGTTTATATAAAAAAGATATTATTACTATAGATTTTGATGATAATATGGTTATGTATGAGAAAAAGAATTTAAAGAATATTAAACATGCTTATGCTATGTCTATTCATAAAAGTCAAGGTAGTGAATTTGATCATGTAATAATGCCAATATCATTTCATTATGGTAATATGTTATATAATAAAATATTATATACTGGAGTAAGTAGAGCTAAGAAGAGTTTAATCTTAATAGGAAATCCTAATGCTTTTTATAAAGGAGTATTAAATGATTATAGTAATACTAGAAAAACTACTTTACAAGATAGATTAAAAGAAGAATTTTATATACATAAATAATTATTAATAATCCATAATACTAATAGAGGTGGATAATGAAAAAAATAAATGTAGTATCTGGAATGTTAGTAGCAGGATTAATTGGTTTAGGAGCATATACTTTAGCTAACAGAAATACTAAGAATAAAGCAGATAAATTAATTAATAATGTACTAGATAAAGCTAATGATATGACAAATAATATAATGGAATAAGCACATATGTGCTTTTTTTGTTTTTGTTCATCAAAAATATTTAGTGTTTTTTCTTTAATTTATAGTATAATAATATTAGGAAGTGATATAATGCGTAATAAAGATGATAAAGAAGTAAATAAGCATGATTTAAATGAAGTATTGGGATTAAGTAAAAAGATATTAAAGATACTTTATATAGTGTTTATTGCTAGTTTAATATTATTTGGTATTATTGCAGTACAAAGACTTAAATTAGGACATATTTTTATGGAATTACTAGCAGTTATTAGTCCATTCTTTATAGGATATGTAGTAGCTTGGTTATTGAGGCCAATAGTTAAAGGATTAAATAAAAGGATTAAAAGTAATACTTTAAGTTCTTTAATTGTATTTGTTTGCTTTGTATTAATATTACTATTATTCTTATATATATTTGTTCCTACAGTATATGAAGAAGTAAATGAGTTAGTTGGATTACTTCCTGGTTTTGTTGAAAGAATTACTAATGGAATTAATGATTTCTTTAAAAATATATCAAGTACTGGTATTAATTTAGATGATGTACGAAATAACTTACTTACTAATGTAACTAATTATAGTACTAATATTGCTACTAATTTACCAGAAAACATTATTAATACTATTATTGCATTATTTAGTGGTATTGGTACTGTTGTTATGGGACTTATTATTGGAATATACATGTTAATTGACTATGATAGTATTTGTAAGTTTATTAAAGAGTTATTTCCTAAAGAGTGGCAAGATGATGTTCATAAATTATCTACAAGAATGAGTAGTGAAGCTAGAAAATGTGTTAATGGTACATTCTTAGTTGCATTAATGGTTCTAGTATGTGATTCAGTTGGCTTTGCGTTAGTTGGGCTTAATGCTCCAGTGTTATTTGGTTTCTTCTGTGGTATAACAGATTTAATTCCATTTATTGGACCATATATAGGTGGTGCTACTGCTGTAATAGTAGGATTTACTCAAAGTCCTTTAATAGGTATAGGAACACTTATTATATGTGTTATAGTACAAATAGTAGAGAATTATATCTTACAACCTATAGTAATGGGTAGAGCTAGTAGTTTGCATCCAGTTGTTGTAATAGTGTCATTATTAGTATTTGGCCATTTCTTTGGAATGTTAGGTATGATAATTGCTACTCCAACTATTACAATATTAAGAGTAATTGTTGAGTTTACAATTGAAAAAATTAATATGCGTAAATAGTATTTATATTTTTAAGTATTTATGTTATATTATATGTGTAATCAGTGAAGAAAGAAGTATTTAATAATTATTTAAAGAGAGTTAGTGTTTGGTGTAAACTAATAATAAGAATTAAATATTGCTACTTTTGGAGATTAATCGGCAAAGTAGTCGTTAACAATAATTAAGTGAAATAAAGGATGGTACCGTCTTATGACTCCTTGTGTACTATTCTTTTTATTTTTAGAAAGGAAGATATTATGAGAATATTTTTAGTTTGTGGAAAGGCTAAAAGTGGAAAGGGAGAAGTAGCAAAGCTTATAAAAGAATACTATATTTATAAGTTAGAAAGTTGTGCAATAACTTCATATAGTAAGTATTTAAAGAATTTTGCTAAAGAATTAACTGACTGGGATGGTAATAGTAATACTAAACCAAGAGCTTATTTACAAGAATTAGGAGATAAAATAAGAAATATTGATAGTAAATATTTTATTAATAATATGCTTGATGATTTAAAGATATATGAAACTCTTGTAGATAATGTTGTTATAAGTGATGTTAGATTTCCTGCAGAAATTGAAGATATTAAGTTAAATTATGATAATGTATATGCTATTTGTGTAGAAAATCAATTTTCTAATAGTGATCTAACTATTGAAGAACAATCACATATTACTGAAACTGCTTTAGAAGATTATGCTGAATTTGATTATATTTTAGCTAATGATACTATTGATACTCTAAAAGATAAAGTGTTTAAGTATTTAGAAGGTATTAAATAATGAATTTAAAAGATTTATATTTGCATTTTTTTGAAAGTAAAGGACATAAGATTATTCCTAGTGCTCCCTTAGTTCCTGAAAATGATCCTAGTGTACTATTTAATACGGCTGGAATGCAACCATTAATTCCATATTTAATGGGAGAAGTACATCCTTTAGGTAAAAGACTTACTGATGTACAAAAATGTGTAAGACTTACTGATTTAGATGGTATTGGTGATAAAACACATCATACCTTCTTTGAAATGTTAGGTAACTGGTCTTTAGGAGATTATTTCAAAAAAGAAGCCATATCATGGAGTTTTGAATTTTTAACTAAAGTGTTAAATATACCAATAGAAAAATTAGCAGTAACAGTATTTATTGGAGATAAAGATATTCCAAAAGATGATGAAACAGCACAAATTTGGGAATCTTTAGGAATAAAAAAAGAAAGAATTAAATTTTTAGGAAGAGATAATAATTTTTGGATAGCAGGTACTACTGGTCCTTGTGGACCTGATACAGAGATATTCTATTTTAGAAGTGAAGAAGAAGTACCAGAAGTATATGATCCAGATGATGAAAGATGGGTAGAGATTTGGAATAATGTGTTTATGCAATATGAAATGCATGAAGATGGTTCTATTAGTTCTTTATCACAAAAGAATGTTGATACAGGAATGGGTGTAGAAAGAACAGTGGCTATTCTTGAAGGAGTAGATGATAATTACAAATCTAGTATCTGGAAGGATATTATTGATAAGATTGTGAGTATGTCTAATACTACATATGAAGAGAATCCAGAAAGTATTAGAATAATAGCAGATCATATTAGAACTAGTGTTTTTATAGCGGCAGATTATTCTGGAATAAAGCCATCTAATACTGATCAAGGATATATTTTAAGAAGATTAATAAGAAGAATGATTAGACATAGTAAAAAAGTTGGTATTCCTATTGATAGTGGATTTGAACGTACTTTAGCAACTATGATAATTAATAAATATAAAGATTATTATAAGGAACTAATAGATAATAAAGAAGTAGTATTAGATGTTTTAACTAATGAACTTAAGAAGTTTAATCGTACTTTAGAAAAAGGATTAAAAGAGTTTGAAAAGATAGTTAAAGATTTAGATAGTAATATAATAAATAAAGATTTAGCATTTAAATTATATGATACTTATGGTTTTCCAATTGAACTTACTACTGAGTTAGCTAAAGAACAAAACTTAGAGGTAGATGAAGAAGGATTTAAAGAAAAGTTTAGGGAGCATCAAGAAAAATCAAGAGCAGGATCTACTGAAAAGTTTAAAGGTGGACTTGCAGGTAATAGTGAGATAGAAACTAAATATCATACTGCAACTCATTTATTAAATGCTGCTTTAAAAGTAGTAGTAGATAAGAATATTCATCAAAGAGGATCTAATATTACAGTAGATAGAATGCGTTTTGACTTTAACTGTGATCATAAGTTAACTGATGAAGAGAAACAAAAAGTAGAAGATTTAGTTAATAAATGGATTAGTGAAGGACTAGATGTTAGGGTAGATGAGATGAGCAAAGATGATGCTTTAAAAAGTGGAGCAGAATGTATGTTTATTGAAAAATATCCTAGTGTAGTTACTGTATATTCTATTGGAGATATTTCTAAAGAATTATGTGGTGGTCCTCATGTTAAGAATACAAGTGAATTAGGTCATTTTAAGATTGTAAAAGAAGAATCTTCTAGTGCTGGAATAAGAAGGATAAAAGCTATTTTAGAATAGCTTTTTTTATTGAAAAATGGTATAATATATATAGATATGAGGTGATATAAATGTTAGAAAATAAATTAGGTATTACAAATGAAGTAGATCTTTCAAAAGAGGAAGAAAGAATAACAAAACTTAAAGCTTTAGAGCTTTTTGACTCACATAAAATTAATGAATTTGAAGTTGGAACTTTTAAAGGATTAGCTGATATTCATAGATATTTGTTTTCAGACATTTATGATTTTGCAGGTAGAATAAGAGATGTTAATATTGCTAAAGGAAATTTTAGATTTGCACCAGCAATGTATTTAGAAGATGCTCTTAATAAAATTGATAATATGCCTCAAGATACATATGATAATATCATAAAAAAATATATTGAAATGAACGTAGCTCATCCTTTTAGAGAAGGAAATGGAAGAAGTACAAGAATATGGTTAGATATGATATTGAAAAAAGAACTTGGTAAAGTTATTGACTGGGATAAAGTAAATAAAGAAGATTACTTGCTAGCAATGGAAAGAAGCCCAATAAAAGATATAGAAATAAATGTCTTATTGCATAATGCTTTAACTGATAAGGTAAATGATAGAACTATTTATATGAAGGGACTAGATGCAAGCTATAAGTATGAAGGATATGATGCTTATAGTATGAGTGAGTTAGATAATTAGTATATCTATATAAAAATGCTACTATGTAGCTTTTTTTAATATAAAGTGTTATAATAATTGCGAAGTAGAGAGGTAATACTATGAAGGAATTAATAAATAAATATAGTATGTTTATTAAGTATATTATTGTATCTTGTTTATCTTTTATTATAGATATATCTTTTTTTAATATATTTAATTTTATATTTAAATCTTTAGATTATAGAATTATTATATCTACTATTCTTGCTAGAATTATTTCATCTCTAATTAATTTTATGTTAAATAAAGATAAAGTATTTAAGAGTAATGAAAGTACTAAAGTAACTATAGTTAAATATTATACTTTAGTAATAGTACAAATGCTTATATCAGCATTTGTAGTTAATAAATTATATAAAGTATTAAGTATAAATGAAAATTTTATTAAAATACCAGTAGAAATAATATTATTTATATGTAATTATTTAATACAAAAAGTATTAATATTTAAAAGAGGAAATAATGAAAAAGTTAATTAATATATTATATAGTATATTAACTCTTTTTAGTTTGGGAGTTTATTTCTTTTTATATATAGATAGTTATGTTAACTATGTATTTTTAGTATTATTATTTATTTTGTTATATTTATTTTATAAAAGATTTAATAATAATATTGTATTAGAAAAATGGAGTAAGATATTACTTATAATAATGAGCTTTTTAATAACTTTAGGATATAGTTATGAAGCTTTAGATAATGCATATTTATTCTTTGGAACTATTCCTAATATAATAATATCTTTAATTAGATTAATGGGATTTTATCATTTATTAAAGATTGCTTTATATTATATAATTAAATTTTATAAGAGTGAATTTAAATATAAGAAGATAAATATAATAGAGAAATTTAAATTACATCCATTCTTATATTCATTTATATTCTTATTTATAATTTATAGTGTATATTTATTATTTTATTATCCAGGCATAATTAATTATGATAACGCTAATCAAATAAAAGAAGTATTAGGTTTTAGAACTAGATATATTAATTCAATTATACCAGTATCATCATCTAGTACTTTAACTAATTTTAATCCAATAGTGCATACAATACTTCTTGGTAATTTTTGTAAGATAGGTATACTTTTAGGCAACTTTAATATAGGATTATTTATGTATACATTATTTCAAATGTGTATTGTTATAAGTATATATAGTTATACTATATCTTTTAGTGTTAATTCTAAGTTAAATCCATTATATTCTTTTATAGTATTATTACTTCTTGGATTTATTCCATTATTTTCTTTTTATAGTATTACTGCAGTTAAAGATACTTTATATGCATCTTTCTTATTATTATTTAGTTTAGAAGTATATTATTTAGATAAGAAAGAAATAATAGTATTTAGAGATTATGCTAATTTATTTTTAATAAGTATGTTAGTGTGTTTATTTAGAAATAATGGAATAGTAGTAGTTATTATTACATTATTATTCTTATTTATTAAAACTAAAAAGTATTTTATTACTATGTTATTAATATTAATATCTTTTTTAAGTTTTAATAGAGTATTACTTCCTACATTAAATATATCTGGTACTAGTGTTAGAGAAGTTCTTTCTATTCCATTTCAACAAACTGCTAGAATAGTAAAACTTCATCCAGATAATATTAATCTTAAGGATAAGAGAGTTATTTCTAAAATATTAGATTATGATAATTTATCACGTAATTATAATAAAGAAATAGCAGATCCAGTTAAGAATAAATTTAATAAATACTCAACTAAAAAAGATTTAAAAGCATATATAAGTGTATGGATTAAAGGGTTATTTATATATCCAACTGATTATATGGATGCCTGGATCAACACTATAAGTGGATATTTTAATCCATTTGTAAATAGTTGGAAAGTATATCATAAACTTAATCCTAAACTTGCTTTAGTAGGAATAGATTATCATTTTAATAATTTGCAAATACCTAGAGGTTTCTTATTCTATTTAGAAATATTTATAGAAGCTACTCCAGTAGGTATTATTCTTAACATAGCAGTATTATTTTGGGTAAGTATTATAGTGTTTATAATGTGTATAAAAAAGAATAATTATATCTTTTTAGTACCTAATATTATATCTATATTATTTTGTTTAATAAGTCCAATAAATACATATTATAGATATATATATCCAACACTTTTGTTAATGTTATGTATGTTTCCAATAATAAAAAGTATTACAGAAAAGAATAATTAATATTAATTATTCTTTTTATTTTCATATATTTGTTGTAACATATATATAGATGTATTTATAGAAGGAGATATTATGATAAAACTTAAAAATGTATCAAAGTATTATTATCAAAATGGAGTAATAGCTGAAGGTTTTAGTAAAGTCAGTTTAGAGCTTCATATTGGTGAGTTTGTAGTAATTACTGGTGAATCTGGTTCAGGTAAATCAACACTTTTAAATGTTATATCTGGATTAGATACATATGAAGATGGAGAAATGTATATTAATGGTGAAGAAACTAGCCATTATACTGAAGAAGATTTTCTTTCTTATAGAAGAAAATATGTAAGTAATATATTTCAAAACTTTAATTTAGTTAATTCTTATAGTGTATATGAGAATATTGAACTTGCTATGCTTTTAAATGGAAAGAATAGAAGACAAGTTAAAAAAGATATTAATAATCTTATTAAAGAAGTAGGACTAGAAAAATATCGTAACACGAAAGTTGCTAAGTTATCTGGTGGGCAAAAGCAAAGAGTTGCTATTGCACGTAGTTTAGCTAATGAAACTCCAATTATTGTAGCAGATGAACCAACTGGAGCATTAGATAGTAAAAGTGCTAAAGAAATAATTGAATTACTTATTAAGATATCTAAAAATAAACTAGTAATAGTAGTAACTCATAATAAAAAAGAAATAGAAGAGTATGCTACTAGATTAATAAGAATGCATGATGGAAAAATACTTGAAAATAAATTAGTTAATAAAGTTAATGAAGATGATCTATTAGAAGAAAAAGAAGTAAAAAATATATCTTTAATTAGTAGAATAAGATTAGGTATTAGAAATACATTTAATTTACCAGTTAAATTTATTTTAATGTTTGTAATATTTTCATTAATGGTTCTTGCTCTTGCTACTAATTATTCTTCACTTCAAGTAGCGGAAAATGAAGAATCTATGACTAGCTATAATGAATACTTTACTAATTATAGTGATAAAAGAATAGTGGTAACTAAAAAAGATAAAAGTATATTTAATGAGAGTGATTATAATAAACTAAGTAATATTAAGAATATAGATTATATAGTTGAAAATGATTTAATAAATGACTATATGGTTGGTATATATAATGATAATGTTTATTTTTATGGAAGTATTAATATTAATAAATTAGATAAGGTTGATGTAGGAAGACTTCCAGAAAATGAAAATGAAGTAGTTATTAAAGGTAATAAAGATCATTATTATTTAAGTGATGTGGGTAGTGAACTATTTAATGCATCATATGAATTAGATGATGGTACTATTAAGAATATAAAAATAGTTGGAATAGTATATAAAGATGATAATGACTACAATGCATATGATTATAACTTTGAATTCTATTTAAGTAACGATTTAAGAGAGATTATTGATAAAAAATTATATAAGAATTATGTAAAAGTATCTTTTATTCTAAATAATAATTATTTCGGATACTCAGATAATGAAGATAATTATATGATGTTTGAAGTATCTGATAAAGTTCCTAAAGGAGAAGCATACTTAAAAGACACATTTAATTATTATTGTAAGTATTATAATTGTAAGAATAAAAAATTAACTATGAGTGTAAGCAATATATATTATGAAGATAGTATAGATTTAAAGATTACTAAAGTATATGATAAGAATAATGCAAATAGATTACTTGATATTAAATATGATAATGTAGATAATGTAGTATATATAAGTAATGAAGATTTTGAATATTTATTTAATAAGGGTAATTATCAAAGTAGTGTATTTGTTAAAGAGATAAAAGATTTAAATAATGTTAAAAAAGATATTAATGATCTAGGATATGATACTTTCTTATTAAGAGAGAGTAAACATGATGATGCTAAAACTATTATGCAAGTATTTAAAATCTTTAGATTAGTATTAATAATAATTCTTTTAGTAGCGTTATTCTTTATAAGTTACTTTATTATTAAATTAATATATAAATCTAGAAATAGTTATTATACTACTTTAAGAACTTTGGGAAGTACTAAAAGTATATGTGTAAATATACTTAGAAAAGAATTAATTACAGTAGCATCTATTGTATATATAGTGTTTTTAGTATTAATGTATTTAGTTAAAATAAGTGTAATTAAGGGTGAATTCTTTAAAGATATGTTATTATATCTAACTATAAAAGAATACATAATAATATACATAATACTTATTATTATTAGCGTACTTATATCTTTAAGATATGGAAGAAAGATATTTAAAGATTCAATAATTAAGACATATGGGGAGAGAATATAATGATAAGATTAGATAAAGTTAATAAATATTTTAATAGACATAAAAAGAATGAAATACACGTAATTAATGAAGTATCATTAGATTTACCTGAATCTGGTTTAATTGCTCTTCTAGGACCTTCTGGAAGTGGTAAAACAACCCTTTTAAACGCTATTGGCGGACTTGATAAAGTTAATAAAGGAAGTATTTATGTAAATAATGAAAAGATTACTAGAAGAAGCTCTAAAAAGATAGATAAAATAAGAAATTTAAATATTGGATATATTTTTCAAGATTATAAATTAGTTGAAGATTTATCTGTATATGATAATGTAGCATTATCTTTAAAAATAATTGGTATTAAAGATAAAAAGGAATTAGATAAAATAATTACTTATACATTAGATAAAGTAAATATGCTTAGATTTAAGAAAAGACCAGTTAATATGTTATCTGGAGGAGAAAGACAAAGAGTAGGAATTGCTCGTAGTTTAGTAAAAAATCCTAAAATAATAATAGCTGATGAACCAACTGGTAACTTGGATAGCAAAAATAGTATTGAAATAATGAATATTATTAAAAGTATATCTAAAAAATATTTAGTAGTATTAGTAACTCATGAAGAAGAATTAGCAAGATTCTATGCTGATAGAATTATTGAATTACAAGATGGTAAAATAATTAAAGATTATAAAAATGATAGTAATAATACTTTAAATTATGAAATAGAGAATAATATATATTTAAAAGATTATGAAAATATTACTCACTTAAAAGAAAAAAATATTAATATAGATGTGTATCAAAATGATAAAGAAAAAATAGATATTAAATTAATATTTAAAAATGGTAATATTTATATTAAGAGTGAGAACTCTGATAAATTAGAAATAATAGATAATAATTCTAATATTGAAGTAATTAATGATCACTATAAAGAAATAAAAGATATTAATGTAGATAATAATACATTTGATATGGATTATATAGAAAGTGATGTTAAGAAAAAATATAGTAGTATATTTAAATTAGGATCTTTTCTTACTAGTGGATATAAAAAGATATTAAATTATCCAATATTAAAGAAAATATTACTAGGAGGATTCTTTATATCTGGTATGTTTGTGTTCTATGGTATATCAAATATATTTGGAACATTAGATATTAAAGATGAAGACTTTATTAGTATGAATAAAAAATATTTAACAGTAGAAGCTAGTAATATTAAAGTTAAAGATTATTTAGAATATGAAAATAATGAAGATATAGATTATATATTACCATCAGATAGTATAGTAACATTTGAACTTGATTATGATAAATACTTACAAACAGAGTATGGAAAAGGGTCATTTAGTGGATCACTTTCTGATATTAATATGATAAATAGTGATAATCTAATAATGGGTGTTATGCCAAAAGATGACTATGAAATAGTAGTAGATAAATTAGTATTAAAAAATTTTATTAAAAGTAGTGAAACTAGTGTAGCAGGTTTTTATAAGATAGATGATTTTTTAAATCATGAAGTGTATTTAAATAATATGAATAAATTTAAAATAGTTGGTATATCTGATATTAATGAACCAAATATATATGCTAGTAGAGATTTATTTATAAATATGTTATCTAATAGTGTTATAGATGATTATGAAGAATATAAATTTATTGATTATAATATTGCACTTCCTGATATTAAATTAGTAAAGGGTAAACTTCCAGTAAATGATTATGAAGTATTATTACCTAAAGATAATATGGATTATACTGAGTTAAATAAAAAGATAGATGTTAAGATAAATGGTAAGAAATTAAAAGTAGTAGGATTTTATGAGAATAAGACATACTTAAAATATAAAGATTATCTAGTAAATAATAACACTATTAAATATAGTTTAGTTAAAAAAGCTAAACAAATAAGTATTTATAGTAAGAATGATAATAATGTTTTAGATTATTTCCATGATAAAAAGATTAATATTTATAGTTCTTATGATTATTCAAAGAATAACTATATAGCTAGTCAATATGATAGTATAAAAGCTGCTTTAATATTATCATCAGTTATTTTAGGAATATCTTTACTTGAAATATTACTTATGATTAGATCATCATTCTTATCTAGAATCAAAGAAGTTGGTATATATCGTGCTATTGGAGTAAAGAAAAGTGATATATATAAAATGTTTATGGGAGAAATAATTGCTATTACATCAACTGCTAGTCTTTTTGGAATATGCTTTATGACATATATACTAGATACAATTAATAAGATGCCATTTGTAAATGGAATGTTCATGGTTAATCTATTTACATTCTTATTAAGTATTATTGTAGTATTTGTATTTAACTTAGTAGTGGGATTAATTCCAGTATATAATACAATTAGAAAGACTCCAGCACAAATACTTGCTAGAAAAGATATAGATTAAAAAAAGACAGATTATTCTGTCTTTTTTGTTTTCTTAATTGAATTAATATTAAATATTATTCCCCCTACAATAGTAGGTAAATAGTATGTTAAGAATCTCCATATTATTAATAATGTTTTTAAATGATATCCTGTTATATAATTCTTAAAGTATCCATAGAATGAATATTCTATACCACCAGTAGCTCCAGGTATTGGTAAATAATTACTTGATAAGAATACATATGATGTCATTGTAATAGTTGCTATTATAGTTAAATTAGTTTCTATATGTAGTGCTTTTACTATACATATAGGCATTGCATAATAGGCAGTAAATGCAAGTAATAGATATATAATTGCCATGAATACTAAGCCTTTATTCTTTAGAAGTACTTGACTATTATCATAGAAATCTGCACACGTTTTATTCCACTTTTCTATCTTTTCTTCTTTATTTTTAACTATATGTAATTTAGCTAATATTTTAATAATTCCATCAATTAATTTTCTATTAAAGTTTTTAGAAAAACTTACTAGTAATAAACCTGCTAAGAATAATAAGTTTAGAAATAATCCAATATAAGCCATATTTCTTAGAGCAGTAGATGGAGTAAAGAAATTAAGAGTTCTATTTAATATAATTGCTATAATAATCCATATTACTAATGCTAACTGATATAATATTGAATTTTGAACTACTATATTTGTTGAATCTACTACAGATATCTTCTGCTTATGTATTTCATATACTTGTAGTGGTTGTCCACCAGTAGCTAGTGGAGTAATACCATTAAAAAAGTTTGTTACTACAATTAAGTATATAAAGAAAGGAAATTTTATTTTTTTACTATATAGTGATGCAAATTGATAAAATGGTATAGCTTGAAATACTAAATAAATAGCATATAAAACTACAGCCATAATTATCCATAAAAAATTTGCATGTATAATAGCATTTGCAATATCTTTATAATTATTTCTTACTAATACATAAATAACTATTACAGATAATATAACTAATATTATCTCGCTAAGTCTCTTATTTTTCATATCAATCACTCTTTAATCTTATCGCATATTATGCGAAAACTCAATATTATTTATATCTTGTTGACACACACATGCATTAAAAAAGTACTAATAATAGTACTTGAATTTCAAAATGGTGACCCGTACGGGATTTGAACCCATGAATGCATGCGTGAAAGGCATGTGTGTTCAACCACTTCACCAACGGGCCATAAACACAAAATGGTGGGCCTGGGGGGACTTGAACCTCCGACCTCACGCTTATCAGGCGTGCGCTCTAACCAGCTGAGCTACAAGCCCATTTAGTCATGACTAGTCAATTATATGATAAAATTGAGTAAAATGCAAGTAAAATTAGATAATTTGTTAAATTTGAACACATTTTGTGATATAATTTATTTAGAGGTGCAGTATGAAGAACTTTTGGTTATGTTTAATATTATTGTTAATCTTAGTAGGTAGTGTTGGAGGATATATTGGTATTAAGACAATTAAAGAGAATAAAAGACTTGCTGAGATTAAAAAAGGCTGGTATGTTGAAATAACTCATGAAGAGCCAATTAATGTAAGAAGTAAACCAAATTCTAAGGGTGAAAAAATTGGTGAAGTAAAAAAAGGTGAAATATATAAAGCTTTAGAAGTAGATACTGAAAATAGTATATATTATTGGTATAAAATTGAATATAAAGACACTGTAGGATGGATTGCATCTGGTAAAAAAGTTCATTGGTTAATTGATCATAATAATACAATTGATATTGCAGTACCATATGTTAAATTTAAAGAAAATGTATATAAAGTAGTTAGTATTGATGATATTAATTATAAGCATTTAGAAGTAGTGGAAGACACTGATGATTATGAAATAACTCATGTAGTATATCATGAAGTAAAACCATCTGAATTTATTGATCAATATTGGATTTTATATACAATTACTGATGGTGCTGGTAAATCATCATCAAAGATGCAAAAAATTGAATTTGAAGAAAGACCAGATGAAAGTAGAGTAAAAGACTTCTTAGATTATAAAAAATAAAATATAGTAATGATTACTATATTTTTTTATATAAAAAAGGAACAATATATGTTCCTTAAGTATCAAATGGTGGGGCGTTAGGGATTCGAACCCTAGACCCACTGATTAAGAGTCAGTTGCTCTACCAACTGAGCTAACGCCCCAATTTCTTTTGACAAGTAAGATTATACCTTAAAATTGGTTAAATTTCAAGTAATAAAGCAAAAATAGTTTATTTTATTAGCCAAATAAGATATAATTAAAAGAGGTGAAAAGCTATGTTTGTAGATGAAATTAAGCTAAAAGTTATTGCTGGTGCCGGTGGTAATGGATGTACCTCTTTTAGAAGAGAAAAGTATGTACCAATGGGTGGTCCTAATGGTGGTAACGGTGGTAAAGGTGCAGATATTATATTTACAGTGGATAAAGGTTTAAAGACTCTTATTGATTTGAGATATATGAAAACTATTAAAGGTGATCATGGGGAACATGGTAAAGGTTCTAATCAATATGGTAAAAATGCCGAAGATATAATAGTAAAAGTACCTTTAGGAACTACCATTACTGACTTAGATACAGGACTAATTATTGCTGATTTAGTTAATGATGGTGATAGTGTAGTAGTTGCTCATGGAGGCCGTGGTGGTAAAGGTAATAAGGCTTTTGCAACTCATGATAATCCTGCGCCTAAATTTAGTGAAAATGGAGCTCCTGGTGAGATTAAACTTATCAAATGTGAGCTTAAAATGCTTGCTGATGTTGGTTTAGTTGGCCTTCCATCTGTGGGTAAAAGTACTCTTTTAAGTCAAATAAGCGCAAGTAAGCCTAAAATTGCAGCATATCATTTTACAACTTTATCTCCAAACTTAGGAGTAGTAAAACTAAAAAATGGTAAATCATTTGTTATGGCAGACCTTCCTGGACTTATTGAAGGCGCTAGTGAAGGAGTTGGCCTTGGTGATAAATTCTTACGTCACGCTATGCGTACAAGAATACTTTGTCATATATTAGATATGGCTGGTAGTGAAGGAAGAAATCCAATAGATGATTATAATATAATTAGAAAAGAAATTGAAAAATACGATGAAAAACTTGGTAAAAAGTATGAAATAATCGTTGCTAATAAGATGGATTTAGATGGTTTTAATGATAACTTAGAAAAGTTTAAGAAAGAGTATCCTAAAAAAGAAGTGTTCTCAATTAGTGCGATGAATAATGAAGGAATTAGTGAACTTCTAGAGTTTATTGGCAAAAAACTTGATGAAATAGAAGATAATCATTTATATGAAGATAGTGAATACTTAACTCATTTAGAGTTTGTATTTAAAGAAGAAAAACCATATACAATAACTAAAAAAGATAATATTTGGGTTATTTCTGGAGATAAAATAGAAGAATTATTTAAGATGACTAAGTTTAATGAAGATGAAGCAGTTTTAAGATTTGCTCGTAAGCTTAAAGGAATGGGAGTTGAAGATGAACTAGAACGTCTTGGAGCTAAAAGAGGAGACGAAGTTCAAATTCTAGATTATATATTTGAATTTAAAGAATAACAAGCATATACATATGCTTGTTTTTATATTATAATATTTGTATGAATACATTTTTGATAGTTAGTGAAACAATTTATTATATTAATTCTAAATTAAAAGAAATTACTAAAGGTATAGATAATATAGTAACTTTTAATTTGGATGTTAATACACTAGATGAAGTATTAGAAGAAGCTAGTTATTTTTCTATGTTTGAAGATAAAAAATGTATTATAGTTAAAAATGCTAAGTTTTTCTCATCTAGTAAAAGTGGTGATACTAATAAAAGTAAGGAAGAAGCAGAAAAACTTCTTAACTATTTAAAAAATGAAAATAAGAATACTTATTTAGTTTTTATAGTGGATAAAGCTGATACTAGAAAGAAAATATATACATCTATTAGTGATAATAATAAATATATATCTCCTAGTATGACTAAAACTGATATGAAAAATGAGTTAAGTAAGTATGTGAGCAAGAAAAACTATAAGATAGAAGATAGATCTCTTTGGCATATTATAAATAATTCTTTAAATAATTTTGATCTATGTATAAATGAAATAAATAAAATAATGCTTTATTATGGAAGCCCATCAATTATTAAGTATGAAGATGTACTAGCACTTACTTCAAAAACTATTGAAGATAATAATTTTAAATTAGTAGATAGTATTATAAAAAGAGATATTAATACTTCTTTAGAGCTATTAAATGATTTAAGATTATTAAAAGTAGATCCAGGAGTTATTATTTCTCTTTTATATAGAGAATTTAAACTAATGCTCAATGTTTTAATACTGGAAAAAGAACACATAAG
>JAEEGL014064195.1_pt1 | contig 30742 bp, 27 predicted proteins | sample 9134231 | NCBI WGS metagenome assembly JAEEGL01 (sample SAMN16246548, study PRJNA631951) | gut metagenome | biome: gut microbiome; feature: rumen; material: fiber-attached | host: Bos | place: Iran: Karaj | collected 2018-10 | reverse complement strand
CCGCCCTTGCCGCCGCCGATGGGCAGAGAGGTCAGGCTGTTCTTGAAGGTCTGCTCGAAGCCCAGGAACTTGAGGATCGAGAGGTTGACCGAGGGGTGGAAGCGCAGACCGCCCTTGTAGGGGCCGATCGCATTGTTGAACTGCACCCGGTAGCCGGTATTGACCTGAATCTGGCCCTCGTCGTCGACCCACGTCACCCGGAAGGTAACGATGCGGTCGGGCTCGACGATGCGCTCGACAATCTTTGCCGCCTCGAATTCGGGGTGCTGGTTGTACACGTCCTCAATGGAGACGAGCACTTCTTCCACGGCCTGAAGGAATTCCTTCTGGTCGCCGTACTTGGCGCTTAGGCGCGCCATGATTTCACTGGTTTTCATAAAGGTTTTAATGTTATTTAGATTCCGGAACATGGTTCGACAAGCTCACCAACCGTCCGGAATGACGGTTATACCTGCCAGGTGGCGCCGCTGTGGAGCAGGTCATCCATCGACTGGATGCGGGAGGTGGCCTTGACCTTCTCGAACTGCTCGATGATGCAGTCGTCGTAGGTAAGGTCCCGCACCGCGCGAATGACGCCGAGAGCAACCGGATACTCGGGATACTTCATCTCGGCGAGCATCGTGTGGAGGCCCAGGTCGGGATTGTGCGCATCGTGGACCAGGATATCATCCTCCGTGACGCCGTCCTGACCGATGGTCACCACCTTGAGTTGGCGACCGTCAAGGACGAGGCCTTTGTCGCGGTTTTTGCCGAAGATCATCTTCTCGCCGTGGCGGAGGAGGATGGTGCGGTCGGCGCGGACCTCGCGATCGGTGATGTCGGCGTGGGTGCCGTTGTTGAAGATCACACAGTTGGTGAGCATTTCCATCACGGATGTGCCGTCGTGACGCGCGGCCTCGACCATAATCTCCTCATTGAGCTGCAACTCAGTGTCGAGGCTGCGGGCGAAGAAGGTGCCCTTGGCGCCCAGCACGAGCGAGCCGGGATTGAACGGATGCTCCACGGTGCCGTAAGGCGACGTCTTCGTAATCATTCCAAACTTGGAAGTCGGCGAATACTGCCCTTTGGTAAGACCGTAGATGCGGTTATTGAAGAGGATGACGTTGATGTCGATGTTGCGCCGGATGGCGTGGATGAAGTGGTTGCCGCCGATGGCGAGCGAATCGCCGTCACCGGTGGAGACCCAGACGCTCAGGTGCGGATTGGCCACCTTGATGCCAGTCGCGATGGGAAGAGCGCGGCCATGGATGCTGTGGAATCCGTAGGTGTCCAGATAATACGGAAGACGCGACGAGCAGCCGATGCCGGATACCATCACGAATTGCTCCCGGGTATAATTTCTCGCTTCGCAAACCATCGGGAGGGCCCGCTGCAGGGCGGCAAGAACGCCGTGGTCTCCGCATCCGGGGCACCAGCGCACTTCCTGGTTGCTCTTGAAATCTTTGAATGTATATTTCTCTGCCATCGCTTACTCCTCCTCTGCTTTATGGATCGCCTCGACGATTTCCCCGACGAGGAAAGGCTGTCCCTGCACTTTGTTGCACTGCAGGATTTGGAGATCCGGGAATTTGATACGGAGCCAGGCGGCGAAATGACCGCTGTTGAGTTCGCAGACCAGCACCTTGTCGAAGCGCCGGAGCACCTCCGCCGTATTCGCGGGCAGCGGATTGATCCACTCGAAATGCGCAAAACTGACCGGCTTTCCTTCGGCACGGACCTCATCCACCGCCGAGAAAATATGGCCGTACGTACCGCCCCAGCCGACGACGAGGAGTCCCCCCTCCGCCGGTCCGTCCACTGCAAGCGGCGGAATCGAGGCGGCGATGCGCTCGATCTTCTCTGCCCGCTCACGAACCATCAGATCGTGGTTGAGCGGAGCCGATGACAGCACGCCGTTATGATCCTTTTCCAGACCGCCGATCCGGTGCTCAAAGTCCTTCAGGCCGGGGACCGCCCATTTGCGGACGAGGGTCTCAGGGTCACGCTCAAACGGCTTGAATCCACCCTCGGGCAGTTCTCCAGAGACAAACGGCGGCTTGATGGCGGGATAATCCTTCATCGAAGGAATCCGCCAGGGCTCCGAGCCGTTGCCGAGGAAACCTTCGGAAGCGACCACGACAGGCACCATATGCTCCAGAGCCGTCTTGGCGGCATAGAACGCCGCGTCGAAGCAGTCGGAGGGAGAGTGCGGGGCGATCACGGCCACGGGGCATTCGCCGTTGCGGCCGTAGAGGATCTGATTGAGGTCTGTCTGCTCCGTCTTGGTCGGAATGCCCGTCGAAGGGCCCGCACGCTGGACGTCGACCACCACCAGGGGCAGCTCGGCCATCACCGCAAGGCCAAGGGCCTCACTCTTGAGCGCAAGGCCCGGACCGGAAGTCGTTGTGACGGCCAGGCTTCCGGCGTAAGCGGCGCCGATGGCCGTGCAGATGCCGGCGATCTCATCCTCAGCCTGCATTGTCTTTACATTGAGGCTCTTGTAAATGGCAAGTTCCTCGAGTATGGAGGTCGCGGGCGTAATGGGATAGGAGCCGCAGAAGAGCTGCAGGCCCGCCTTCTCGGCCGCCGCCATCAGGCCCCAGGCCGTCGCCTGGTTGCCGGTGATGTTGCGGTACGTTCCCTTCTCCAGCGGAGCCGGCGCGATATGATAGGTGTTCGGCACCATCTGGAGATTGGCCGCGTAGTTGAACCCGTCGAAGAGCACCTTCTTGTTGGGATAGACCATCTCGGGATGCTTTTTCCCAAACTTGGTCTCGATGTATTCGTAGAGATAATCCAGCGGACGCGAGAAGATGTAGCACGCCATTCCGAGCACGAACATGTTCTTGCACTTGTCGATGGATTTGTTGTCGAGGCCGCTGCCCCTGAGGCTGTTGCCGGTCAGAGAGGAAACGGGAACGATGATGATGTCCCGGTCCTGAACGCCCAGTTCCTCGAACGGATTCTTCGTGAAGCCGGCTTTCAGGAGGGAGGCGTCATCGAAAGCATCCTGGTTGACGAGGATCATCCCCGTCCGCTTCACCCAGTGGGCGCTGACCTTGAGCGCCGCGGGATTCATCGCGACGAGCAGATCGCAAAAGTCTCCGGGGGTGCGGACATCGGTGCTGCCGATGTGAACCTGGAAACCGGAAACGCCGGAAACCGTACCCTTCGGGGCGCGGATTTCGGCGGGAAAGTCAGGGAATGTCGAAAGAGAGTTGCCGTACACGGCAGAGGTATTTGCAAAAAGAGATCCGGTGAGCTGCATACCATCTCCCGAATCTCCTGCAAACCTAATTACAACATCTTTCGCATCAAGTACTTTATGTTGCATTATGTAGGTTAGTTTAAGTCTCTGCGAGGAATCTTATTGCTGTTGCTGCTGGGCGGCCATCTCCTGCTGGAGCTGTTCGAGGGTGCGTCCTTCCTTGACGCCGAGGGCCTTGCGGGCCTGGGCCGTGATGTCGACGATGGCATCGCTGTAGTAAAGTGCGCTGGAAGCGTCGAGAAGGATATCAAATCCCTGTTCCTTTGCAATCTTCTGGACTTCCTCCTGGGCCTTCTGGTAGATGGGGGCCATCAGGGTGCTCTGCTGCTCCTGGAGCTCCTGGCTCACGGACTGCTGGAAGTCCTGGATGCGCTGCTGCATATCGCTGAGCTCACGCTCCTTGCTCTCCTTGATCGAGGCCGTCCAGGTCGAGGCCTTCTGCTGATACTGCTGATACTTGCTCTGGAATTCCTCCACCATCGTCTTATAGGTCTCGTCGGCCTCCTTGCTGGCGGCAGCCATCGTTTCACGAGCCTTGTCGGCTTCGGGCATCAGTTGCACGAGTTCGGTGAAGTTGACACGGGCGATTTTCTGCGCAGAAGCAGAAAGGGTGAGAAGCGCCATTGCGGCAATTGTGAAAATCTTTTTCATATCAATAACTGTTAAATTTTTCAAACGTTGGGTCTCTTTTGCAAATACAATACCATTTTAGAATTGCTGGCCGATCACGAAGTGGAACTGACTCTTTCCGTTGATCGGATCGTCGAAGCCCCAGCCCCAGTCGATACCCAGCAGACCGATCATCGGCAGGAACACGCGGACACCGACGCCGGCGGACCGCTTGATCTGGAACGGATTGAAGTCGCGGATGTCGTACCAGCAGTTACCGCCCTCGAGGAAGGCGAGGACGTAAATCGTCGACTGCGGCTGCATAATGACGGGATAACGGAGCTCAATCGTGAACTTGTCGTAGACGTTGCCCTGGAGGATGGTGCCCCGCTTGGTCGAAATCTCCGGCGTCAGCTTGTAGTTGTCGTAACCACGCAGGGAGACGATCTCGGAGCCGTAGGAACTGTAGTAGCCGGTCATTCCGTCGCCGCCGACGAGGAAGTATTCGAACGGGGAATAGCCCCAGTTGCGGTTATAATAACCGAGATAGCCGAACTGGGCGCGGCACATCAGGACCAGGTTGTCGACGAGTTTGGTATAGACGGTGGCACTGAATTTCCACTTGTGATACTCAATCCACTTGTAGTGCTGGGCATCGGTCCAGTTCTCGTACGTAATGTCGCGCCAGTTGCTCTTAGCCACGCGGTTGCCGGCAGCATCATACGTATGCTTCCGGAACAGCGAGTACGGCGGGGTGAGCTGCAGCGAGAAGCTGAACTCGGATCCTTGACGCGGGTAGATCTGCTGGTCGGTCGAGTTACGCGACAGGCTGAGGGTATAGCTCAGGTTATGCGAAATACCCGTATCGAAGATGAAGGACGAGGTATAGCCGCTGTTCCAGCTGGTGAGCTTGTAGGTCTGCCAGCTGAGACCGTTGTAGAGGACAAAGTAATTATCAGGCCACTTGAGGCGGTTGCCGATGCCGGCCGAGAAGCCGAACACCTCGAAGGCCTGGTCGGTGGACTGGATGAAGAAGGTGGAATTCGTGAGTCGCGTATAGTACGCCGACAAACTCAACGAAGTCGGCTTCTTGCCGAAGAGCCACGGCTCCATAAAACTGGCCGTGAGGGCCGTATAATAGCGGCCGTTGGTCTGGAAACGGAACGAGAGGTTCTGGGCGTCGCCGAGCGGAACGGGCCGCCAGGCCGTCTTGTCGAAGAAGCGTCGCGTGGAGAAGTTGTTGAAACTTACGCCGGCCGTTGCGACGAAGGTGTAGCCGCCCCATCCTCCGGAGAGCTCCAACTGTGAAGATGGCTTCTCCGTTACATTATAAATAATGTCAACCGTATTGTTGAGCGAATTCGGGATGATGGAATATCCCCGGTTGGGATCCATAATGGCCTCCGGGTCGAACTGGCCGAGGGAGGCGATTTCCCGGACGGAACGCTCGAAATCGGACTGGCTGAAGAGATAGCCCGGGCGCGTGAACACCTGCCGGCGGACGACGCGCTCGTTGGTGAGGTCGTTGCCGTTGATGATGATGTTGTTGAGCGTAGCGGGCTTGCCCTCGACGATGCGCATTTCCACGTCGACGGAGTCGTTCTGGATGTTGAGCTCGACGGGGGTAAGGTTGAAGAAGAGGTAGCCGTTGTCGCGATAGAGTTTGGAGATGTCGTAGTCGGTCTGCTTGCCGCCGCCGAAGAGGCGCTTGTTCATCGTCACGACGTCGTACACATCGCCTTTCTTGACCTGCAGAATCTCGTTGAGCGTCTCGCTGGAATAGACGGAGTTGCCCGTCCAGGTGATGTTGCGGAAGTAGTACTTGGTGCCGGGCTCGAAGGTCATATCGATGTTGACGTGGCCGGGGTCGACGTAATAGACGGAATCCCGCACGAGCCGTGCATCGCGGTAACCGGCCTCGTTGAAGGCCTCGATGGCGGTCTTGCGGTCGTTCTTGTACTCCTTCTCGATGAATTTATGGCTCTTGAAGATGTTGTAGAGCTTGGCGTCTTTGGTCTTCTTCATCGCCTTGGCGATCTTGAAGGGCTTGACGCTTTCGTTGCCGTAGAAATTGATGCTTTGGACACGGACCTTTTCGCCGCGGTCAACGTGGAAATTGACCCGGATGGCGTTGCGGATGACGGAGTCGCGCTTGGTCTGGACATCCACATTCACCAGTTGGAAACCCTTCTCCTGATAATAACGCTTGATGATGTCGACGGAGGCGGAGGAGACGTATTCGGAGAATTCCCGGCCGGGACGGAGGTTCAGGCGCTCCTGCAGGTCTTTCTTCTCCCCTCCCTTGATCCCGGAGAACGTCCATTTGGACACCCTCGGGCGCTCCAGCAGGGAAATCTTGAGCCAGACGCTGTCACGGCCTGCGCTGAGCGAATCGGCTGAAATAGAGACGTCCTCGAAGTAGCGCTGCTGCCAAAGGCGTTTCACCACCGTGGTGACATCCTCGCCGGGGATGGTGATCTGCTTCCCCTTGCGAAGACCCGTCAGCGAAAGAATCTGCTGCTCGCTGAAATAGGTGTTGCCCTCGACCTTCACGCCTCCCAGATAATACGACTTGGGGGCGGTATAGTCCACTTCTACACCGCCACCGCTCTGCGCCCGCATCGCGAACGAAGCCAGGAGCAGTGCACACAGCGTGAAGAATATCCGTCTCAAATTCATCCTTTCCAATTCAAACAAGTCTGCAAATATAATAATTATTTTAGACTTTTCCGAATCTTCTGCTGCGATGGGCATACGCCTCGAGGGCGGCGCGGAATTCGGGTTTGCGGAAATCCGGCCAGAGGACATCCGTGTAATAGAATTCGGTATAGGCGGCCTGCCAGAGGAGGAAATTGCTGATACGCTGCTCGCCGGAGGTGCGGATCAAGAGGTCGGGATCGGGAACGCCGGCCGTGATGAGGTACTGCGAGAAGGTATCCTGATCCACATTTTCCGCCTTAACCTTGCCAGCTGCCACATCCTCCGCCAGGCGGCGGGAGGCCTGGAGAATGTCCCACTTGCCGCTGTAACTGAGGAAGACGATCAGAGTCATCCGCTCGCAGATGGAAGTTTTTTCCATCAGGCCCGCGATTGCGCTCTGGAGTCCTTCACTCAGGCGCCCGAGGTTTCCGAGAACCACAAAGCGGACACCGTTCTTCATCAGGGTATCCACTTCTTTCTCGATAGAGCGCATCATCAGGCCCATCAGGGTCTCGACTTCGGCGGCGGGGCGATTCCAGTTCTCCTCCGAGAAGGCGAAAAGCGAAAGGTATTTGACTCCCGCCTCAACGGCGGCTTCCGTGCAGGCGCGGACGCTCTCCACGCCTTCAAAATGTCCGTAAATGCGGTCTTTCCCGCGGGCCTTGGCCCAGCGGCCGTTGCCGTCCATAATGATCGAAACGTGGACGGGCGTGTTATTCTGCTCTGTCATAATCAGTCGTTGTTTCGTACATCTTCTCCCCAGAAGAGCTTGCTGGTGAGGGCCTGGATGAAGGTATGGCCGTCCAGGCAGACCCGGCGGAGCCGGAAGGGTGCCTTCGTCACCTTGAGGACAATCCCGGCGTCGACGTCGGTGCTCCGGTTGTCGAGCGAGAAGGTCACTTTCGGGTCACGTGAGCAGACTGAGATTTCGATCTCCGACGTATCCGGAACGACGAGCGGCCGGACATTGAGGTTATGGGGGGCAATCGGCGTAATGAGGAGCACCTGGGCGCCCGGCATACAGATTGGCCCGCCGGCGCTCAGGGAATAGGCCGTGGAGCCGGCGCTTGTCGCAACCAGCAGGCCGTCGGCCCAATAGACCGGCAACGGCCGGCCGTCGATCTTCACTTCCACTCCGAGCATCGCGCCGCCGTGGCGGTGCACGGCCACTTCATTAAGCGCATATTGGCCATTCACCTCCAGCAAAGTACGCTCTTTGATCCGGTAAGTCCCTTCCACGAGCGCCTTTACCATATCCTCCGGCGTATTCTCCGACAGGAATCCGAGCCGTCCGAAATTCACCCCGGCAACAGGCACGCCACTCGCTCCGACCAACCGTGCCGCCGACAGGAACGTCCCATCCCCCCCGAGGCTCAGCACCATATCCGTCCCCTCCCGGAGCGTTTCCCCCGCAGGGATGTCATAATACGTAAAACCAGCCTCCTTCAGCCGCGCCTTCAGCGCCGCCGTCCGCTCATCTGCCTTCAAGGCTCTATTCTTTATATATATAGCGAGATTCATCATTTTGTCGTTAAAACTTTCAAATTTAACTAAAATCCTTGAATTTTGGTTATTTTTGTAGGAATTATCATTTTAGCGATGACCAGACTAAGTGTAAATATCAATAAGATCGCGACCATCCGCAATGCCCGGGGCGGGAATGTGCCGGACGTCAGGAAGGCGGCGCTCGAGATCGAGCGGTTCGGGGCGGAAGGAATTACCGTGCATCCCCGGCCCGACGAGCGGCATATCCGGTATGCCGACGTGAGGGAGATCCGGCCGCTCGTCACGACCGAATTCAATATCGAGGGCAATCCCATTGCCTCTTTCCGGGAACTCGTGCTGGAAGTGCGACCCGATCAGGTGACGCTGGTGCCGGACGCCCACGATGCCATTACCTCCAATGCCGGATGGGATACGCTGACGCACAAAGAATTCCTGACGGAAATGTGCCGCCTTTTCAAGAGCCACGGCATCCGAACCTCGATCTTTATCGATCCGGATCCGCGGATGGCCGAAGGGGCCGCCGCCTGCGGAGCCGACCGGGTCGAGCTCTACACAGCAGCCTACGCAGAGGAATTTGCAGCCGGGAAGGAGAAGGCCATCGCGCCGTATCTGGAGACGGCAAAGGCCGCCAGGGCCGCCGGGCTCGGGCTCAATGCGGGGCACGACCTGAGTCTGGAGAACCTCAACTACTTCATCCGGACCATTCCCTGGACGGACGAAGTCTCCATCGGCCACGCCCTCATCAGCGACGCCCTTTATCTCGGACTGGAGAAAACCGTAGCCGCGTACCTTGCGGAAATCCGGAATATTTAACTATATTTGTAGTTTGTATATTATACGCAATTAAAAATAAGTTCAAATCAATATGAAAAAGAGTATCATTATTCTCAGTGTGGCCGCCCTTGCAGCGGCATTCTCCCTGGTATCCTGCAATCAGAACGGCTCCGGTGACACCGGTAACGGCACCCAGACCGACAGCACAGCCGTCGCCAAGGTCCAGTACAACAACCAGATCGTCTTCTACAACATCGACCGCCTGTCGGATGAATACGATATGGCCAACGACCTCACTTCCGCCCTGGAAGCCAAGGTCAAGGGGATCCAGAACGAGATTACCCGCCGGGAGAACAACCTCAAGGCCGAGATGAACAGCTTCCAGCAGAAGTATGAGAAAGGCCTCCTGACCCGCACCGTCGCCGAGGAGCAGGGCGCCAAACTGCAGAAGAAACAGACCGACTACCAGAACTTTGCGATGCGCAAGCAGGAAGAGATCGCCGAAGAGCAGGCCGTGACGATGCGCCAGATCTTCGACGCCATCAACACCTACATCCAGAAATTCAACGAGGAGCACCACTATTCGATGATCATCGCCACCTCGAGCGCCGCACAGGGCGGTCTTCTGTCCGTTCCCATCACGGCCGCCGATCCGGGCCTGGACATCACGGATGCCCTCCTGAAGGGCCTCAACGAGGAATACGTCAAATCTAAGGACAAACCCGCTCCCGCCGACAGCACCAAGACGAAATAATTGATGAAGGTCGCGATCCTGTCTTGTTTCTACCCCTTCCGGGGCGGCATCTCCCAGTTCAATGCAGGCATCCTGCAGGGGCTGGAAGCGGCCGGTCATACCGTGAAGGCCTTCAATTTCACAAGACAGTATCCGTCCTTCCTCTTCCCGGGCAAGACGCAGTATGTCACAGCGGATGACGAAGCAATCCGCGTGGAGAGCGAGGCCGTTCTCGACACCGCCAATCCCTTCTCCTGGGGCCGGACGGCCCGGGCCATCCGCGCCTGGCAACCCGACCTTCTCGTGATGCGGTACTGGATGTCGTGGTTCGCCCCGTCGCTTGGATATATCGCCCGCAGGGCCGGATGCCCGACGCTCGCCATCACCGACAACGTCATTCCGCACGAGCCGCGTCCTTTCGACAAACCCCTCACGAAGTATTTCCTCAAGGGATGCGACCGGTTTATCACGCTGTCGGACGCGGTAAAAAGCGACCTCCTGGCCCTTCGGCCGGACGCGGACGTCACCGTCCTCCCCCACCCGCTCTACAGCCATTTCGGGGAGAAACTTCCCCGCGAAGAGGCGGAGAAGGCCCTGGGGCTCGCACCCGGCAAAAAGAACATCCTGTTCTTCGGCCTCATCCGGGAATACAAGGGGCTCGACATCCTGCTGGAAGCCTACCGGGACCTGCCGGAAGACTACCAACTGATCGTCGCCGGCGAGCCTTACGGCTCCTTCGAGCGGTATCAGCGCATCCTTGACACCCTGCCTGGCAAAGACCGCGTGCACCTTTTCCTCCACTACGTGAAGGATTCCGAGGTCAAGCGGTATTTCAGCGCAGCCGACGTCACGGTCCTTCCCTACCGGAGCGCCACGCAGAGCGGCATCAGTTCGGTCTCGTACCATTTCGAGGTGCCGATGATCGTGACCGACGTCGGAGGGCTCCGGGATACCATCGGAGACCGGGGGACGGGGATGCTTGTCGACGCGCCGGAAAGCGGTGCGGTGCGGGACGGAATCCTGCGCTATTTTGCCGACCCCTCCATCGGGGAATCCTGCATCGAGGCGATCCGCCGTGAAAAGCAGCGTCTCTCCTGGCAGGAATTTTGCCATCAAATGACCGCCTTCCGAGGCACAAAATCATAGACATTTATGAGACGAACGCTAACGATGATCCTTATCGGGCTCTGCCTCCTCGCGGGGGCAGCGGTGACCGCCCGTGCACAGGCCTACGAACCCGTGCCCGTCACCATCTCTAAGGACAAGGTCAAGATCGGAGGGAAGATGTACTATTCGCACATTGTCCTGGAGCGGCAGACGCTGTACTCGATCAGCCGCGCCTACGGGGTCTCCATCCGGGAAATCACGGAGATGAACCCCGCCATCAAGGAAGACGGTTCCGGCCTGACGAAGAATTCGATCATCCTGATTCCCGTCAAGGAGAATGAAGCCGCTGCGGAGGGCCTGCCGGAGGAGACGGCCGTCGCCACGGGCGAATTTCGCACCCATACGGTCAAGTGGTATGAGAACCTCGACGACATCGCCGCCCAGTACGGCGTGACGGTCAAGGAGATTATGGAGGCCAACGGCCTTACTTCCAAAGCCATCAAGAGCCGTCAGGAATTGAAGATTCCCGTCAAAACGGTCGCGGAAATCACCGAGCCGGCCGATGTCACCGCCGTCGCCATCAACGCCGTCGACACGGTCTTCACTGTCCCGGTGGACAGCACGCTGCTTTCCGCTCCAACCGACACCGTCGACCTCGGCCCCGCCTACGTCGGCACTGACCGTGTGACGGTCAACCTGCTCCTCGCCCTCAACGCCAGCAAAGGATTCAGCAACATCAATATGGACTTCTACAGCGGCGTTCTGATGGCACTCAAGCAGCTCGAATCGGAGGGCATCGGCACCACGCTCAACGTCTTTGACGTCGCGGACGGCGCCGTTCCCGGCCTCGATACCCTCGCCGCGACCAACCTTGTCATCGGTCCTTCCGCCCCCGCCGACATCAAGAATGTGCTGAAGGTAGCAGGAGAGAACATCACCCTCATTTCCCCGCTCGACCCGAAGTCCGCTTCCCTCGCGGAGGAATATCCCAACGTATTCCACGCGGCAGGTAACAACGATTACCAGTTCGAAGATATCGCAGACTGGATTGCCGGCAATACCGGCGCCAAGGTCGCCGTCCTCGTGAACCGGTCTGCCCCGGGCCCCATTCCTGAAAAGATTAAGGGCGCGCTCGACGGAAAGGGCGTCCGCTATACCGTCGTCTCAGACGGGAGCACCCTTTATTCCACCCTCCGCAAAGGGCGGTACAGCGACATCATCATGGCATCCGAGAACGAACTCTACGTCACCAATGTGCTCACATCGCTGGAGACGCTGTCGAAGGAATTAACCTTCAACACGTATGCACCCAACAAGATCCGCTCGCTGAAGGAACTCGACACCGATCTCTTCTACCCCGTCAGGATGCACCTCTCGACGGCCTATTTCGTGGATGAGAACGATGCCGCCTACAACAGTTTCTACAACCGGTACTGGGACGTGTTCCAGTTCGAGCCCAACCAGTTTGCCCTGCAGGGATACGACGTCGCCTACTACTTTGTCAAACTGTATTCGGTCTACAGCGACAAGTGGAAGGAGTATGCCGGGGAGCTGGACCTGAGTCTGATGCATTCCGACATCCGGATGCGGCCCAATGACAACAAAGCCCTTGTCAACAAGGGCATCAGAAGGGTGGTATTCAACAAGGATATGACCGTTATGCTTGAGAAGCCTGAATAAGGGCGGCGGCGTTGCGGATGGCGGCTTCCGTCAAAGAGGAGCCGCTAAGCATGCGCGCAAGCTCCAGCAAACGGTCTTCGCCTGAGATTTCCGAGATTCCCGTGACAGACTCCCCTGTCGCGGGATCTTCATTTTTGGTCACAAGATAATGTGCATTCCCCTTGGCGGCCACCTGGGGTAGATGCGTGATGGCAAGCACCTGCATATCGCGGCCCATCGCACAGATGACGGAGCCCATCTTGTCAGCGGCGCTGCCGGAGACGCCGGTGTCAATCTCGTCGAAGATCATCGTCGGCATCTCGGTATAACGGGCCATCATCGCCTTGAGGGCCAGCATAATGCGGGACATTTCTCCACCGGAGGCCGCCTTGCCGACCTCGATTTCCCGGGTGCCGTCTGCCGAGAACAGGAAACGGACGGCATCCTTGCCCGTCGCGCCAGGGGCCGTTTCAGAAACCTCCGCCCGGAAGGTGGCCTTCTCGAGTTCCATAAAACGGAGCTCTCCGGCAATGGCTTTGGAGAAGGCAACGCAGTGCTCGCGGCGAAGTTTGGACAAACGCTCGCTGACGGTGTTGTATTCCGCTTCCATCCGGCAGATTTCAGCTTTGAGCTGCTCCGCCTGCTCTTCCAGGGACTCCGCCCCGCCGAATTCGGCCTGGAGCCGGTCGCGGACGGCGATCAGTTCCTCAACGGTGGTCACGTGGTGGAGTTTCATAAGGGTATAAAGCGCAGAAAGGCGCTCTTCCACCTGTTGCAGACGGTCTCCGGAGACTTCGATGCCCCCGGCGATGTCTTCCAGGGCCGAGAGAATGTCATCGAGTTCCGTCCGGGAGGCGTCCATCCGCTCTTCCAGTGACTCTGCTTCCGGAATATATTTCCCGGCACGGTTGATGGCCCGGGAAGCGTCCTTTAGCTGCGACAGAACACCTCCGCCCTCCTCGGGAGAAAGAGCGTTAATAGCCGTATAGAGGTTCTCCTTGATCTCCTCCGCGTTGGAAAGGCGCTTCTGCTCGGCCTCCAGCTCTTCCAGTTCACCCTCGACGAGCCGGGCGGCGTTGAGACGCTCCAGCCGGGCAGCGTTGAATTCCAACTCCTCCTGCTGCCGCGACATCCGCTCTTGAAGGGCCGCATAATCCTTCCTGAGCGCACCAAGGCGCTTCCAAAGGGCCCGGCAGGCCTCCGTATCGGCAGAGCAACCGGCATAACGATCCAGCACCTCCAGCTGGTAGGCAGCATCCGTCAGGATGCGTGTCTGCTGCTGGGAATGGATGTCCACGAGATCGGCGGCAATTTCACTCAGCACACCGACCGGGACGGGAAGATCCCCGATGAAACTCCGAGAGCGCCCCGCCGCGGAGACCGTCCGGCGGATGGTAATCTGCCCGTCGTTCCACTCAAGGTCATTCTCCTCAAAAAACACCTTGAGGGGGCTGTCCGGCCGCAGTTCGAAATCAGCTTCGACGACACAGCCGTCGCCGTGGGAGCCGATCATTTCGGGGCCGGCCTTGCCGCCGAGGACAAGGTTCAGCGCCCCGAGCAGGATGGATTTCCCCGCGCCGGTGCGGCCGGTAATAATGATGAGACCCCCCGGAAAAGAGATATCCAGGGAGTCGATCAGTACGTAATTCCGGATGTGCAGGCGCGAGAGCATCCCGAGGAATTATTTCTCCTCGCTGCCGGCGTTGCGGTAATAGAGCTCTCCGTTCTCGAACTCGGAAATGGCGACGAGGTCGGGCTTGGGCTGACGCTCGTAGTATTTGGAGATTTCGATCTGCTCTTTGTTCTCGAACACTTCTTCCATCGTGTCGCGGTCGCCCCGGAAGTCTTCCAGCTTGCGCTGCAACTCTTTCTTCTCGGCAAGGGCGATCTGGTTGGCCCTCTTGTAGAGGATGACGACGGATTCGTAAATGTTTCCGGTAGGTTCCGCAAGGTTCTTGATGTCCCGCGTGATGGTGTTCACAGGAATTTTCTTTTTCGTTTCCATATCTTATCTTTCGTATTGTCTATTATGTATTACTTGCCTTTTTTAGGGGAGGTTTCATTTTTTTTCGATTCGGCCTTTTCCAACTGCCGGCGCTCCCGCTCGAACTCGCGGCTCTTGGCCTCCAGCTCCTTATCGGTCCCGTCATAGCGGCCGAGGGCCTTCAGGGCGCGCTTATACATCACGTCCAGTTCTTTCCGGTACTTGGAATCGGGATTTTCCCCTATGAAATTGAGGTAGTCGTCCACGAAGGTCAGATAGCGCTCTTTCCGCTTCGACGCCACGCTGTGGAAGGCATAGTTGTACGAAGACATTGCCGTGTAATAGAGGATATCCTCGCGGTAAATGTTCTCGGAATCGTCCCGGAGAATGTTGCGGAAGGCAACGCGAGAGGCCTTGTAGTCCTCCATTTTATAATACAGGCGCGCAGCCTCGTAGGCCTTGCGGTCCAGCCGCTCCTCCAGGTCGTCAAGCATCTTCTGGCAGGCCTCGCGGTGGATATCATCTTCGGGCACCTCGGTCAGATACTGGTTGATGGAGGAAATGGCCGTCCGGGTGGGCGTCTGGTCAAGCTCGTAGCGGAGGGTGCTCCGGAAGAGGCAGTCGATCCTGAGGAAACGTGCCTCATCCGAAAAGGGACTCATCGGATAGTTGGTGAGGAACTTGGTGAAGTTGGTCTCCGCCGTGTAGAAGTCTTTGTAGCGATAATTGCTGAGGCCCCAGTAGAACTGCACCGTGTCGTCGCGGGCCGTGCCGCCGGTCAGGGCGGACAGAGACTCGAAGAGCTGGGAGGCCTTCTGGTATTTCTTGTTATTGAAATACTCGAAGGCGGCCTTGTACTTGGCATCGGCATCGTTGCTGGACAGGAGGGCGTCGAACTGGCTCTTGCAGGAAACCAGCAGGACGGGAAGCAGCAACAGGATGGTGTATTTCTTCATTTTATTCGTTGTTCTCGATTAAAAATCTTTCGGCATCCCGGGCGGCGCGGCAACCCGATCCGGCGGCAGTGATGGCCTGTCGGTACAGGGGATCCTGCACGTCTCCGGCGGCAAAAACGCCCTGGCGGGAAGTTTCGGTGGTCTTGCCGCGGGTGATGATGTACCCCTCCGCATTGGTCTCGATCCAGCGGGAGAAAAGTTCCGAGTTGGGATGGTGGCCGATGGCGAGGAAGAAACCGTCAACGGCGATATCGAAAACGGTACCGTCCTTGTGGAGAAGGCGGGCACCGGTGACGCCGGATACGTCTCCAAGGATTTCCTGGGTGTTGCAATTCCAGAGGACCTCGATATTCTCCCGGGAGAGGACCTTGTCCTGCATCGCCTGAGAGGCACGGAACACGTCGCGGCGGACGATCATATAGACCTTGCGGCAGAGGCCGGAAAGATAGAGGGCTTCTTCGCAGGCCGTGTCTCCCCCGCCGACCACAGCGACGTCCTTCTTCCGGTAGAAGAAGCCGTCGCAGGTGGCGCAGGCCGATACGCCGAGCCCGCGGAATTTTGTCTCCGAGGGAAGACCGAGATATTTGGCGGAGGCACCGGTCGCAATGATGAGGGTGGAGGCTTCGATGACCTCACCGCTGTCTACGGTGATATGGAAAGGACGCTTGGACAGGTCGGCCTCGGTCGCAATTCCCCGCCGGATATCGGCACCCATCGCGGCGGCCTGCTTCCGCATTCCGTCCATTAGGGAAGTCGCATCGATCCCGTTTTCAAATCCGGGGAAATTCTCGATAACGGTGGTCGTCATCAGCTGACCGCCAGGCTCAGGCCCCTCATAGAGGATCGGCAGCAGACCCGCCCGCGACGCATAAATCGCCGCGGTATATCCCGCAGGCCCTCCTCCCAGTATCAAACATCTCGTCTTTTCCATAAATAATCTTTGTAGCTTGCAAATATAACGATTTTTTTTGATGTATAGCATTTGTGTGAATCCAAAAAGTAGGTTTGTTATGGGGTTTAAGGCCAGCGCTTGGGGTATTTGGGGAAGGGACTCTGAGATACACTATCCCGGGCGATTTATAGCATTTATTTCGTATATTTCGCCCGGAATAATGTAATTTTGATTATCTTTGGAAAAATTTTAGGATATGTACCATATTTTCGGGAGGCAGGAAGAAATTGCCGAACTCAGGAGATACTACGATTCCGGAAAGCCGGAATTTATTGCCCTCTACGGCAGAAGGCGCGTGGGAAAGACTTTCCTTGTGGATAGCCAGTTCAGCGGACAATATGCATTCTCCACCTCTGGCATCATCGGGGGGACACAGGAGGAAGAACTCGCCGCTTTTACAGAAGACCTTCGCAGATGCGGATACAAAGGTCGTAAACCCCGTTCCTGGATGAATGCATTCGAAGCGCTCCGGAGCCTGCTCGAGCAGAAACTCGTCCCCGGCAAGCGCCTGGTCGTATTCATAGACGAACTGCCCTGTCTGGCGACTCCAAAGAGCAGCCTGGTTAAGGCCGTGGACCGTTTCTGGAACACCTGGGGTAGCAAACATCCCGAAGTATTCCTGATTGTCTGTGGCAGCGCCACCTCCTGGATCATTCGCAACATCATCGACAACAAAGGCGGATTGCACGACAGGATCACCCACGAGAAACACCTTTTCCCGTTCACGCTGGGTGAAACACGCGAATACCTCCGCCTGAGCGGGTTCGGATGGACTGACATCAGCGTCCTGCAGACTTATATGATTCTTGGCGGCGTACCTTATTACCTGGATATGCTGGACAGGAACAAGAGCCTTACCGAGAACGTTGACAAGCTGTTTTTCGGGAAAGAGGCACCCCTGGCAAGGGAATTCGACCGGCTCTACAAATCGCTGTTCAGCAGCCCTGTCAAATACAAGGCTGTCATCAAGACCCTTTCCGGAAGCCGGAAGGGAATGACACGCGGAGAGCTTGCAAAGAAACTGAAAGTCAACGACAACGGCCATTTCGGCGACATCCTGGAAGATTTGGTCAACTGTGACTTCATCCGTTATTACAACTTGATTGGAAAGAGTGTAAAGGCGACAGGCGGCCTTTACCAGCTGGTGGACTTCTATTCCATCTTCCACCAGACCTTCCTTACAAAGAGGATAACAGACGCTCGCTACTGGAGCAATACGCTGAACACTCCTGTTCAAAACACCTGGTACGGTCTTGCCTTCGAGCGGGTTGCGATGGCCCATATCCCGCAAATCTTGAAAGCCATCGGCGTGGACCGCATCCTTACGCAGTATTATTCCTGGCGCAGCACTGAATCTCCGCAGGGCGCCCAGGTGGACCTGGCCATTGACAGGGCTGACGGGATTATCAATCTATGCGAGGTCAAGTATTCCAACGGGACATACTCCATTTCAAAAGACGAATTCCTCAAACTGAACAACCGCAGCGAAGCATTTCGCCGGGAGACCGGAACCAAAAAGGGGTTGTTCATCACATTTATCACCACCTATGGCTTGGATAGGAACGGTTATTCCGATGTAGTCAACAGTCAGGTCACCATGGCAGACCTGTTCCTATAGCGGGCGAAACAGGGCGTATTTGCCCTACATTTCGCCCGGGATAGTGTCATTCGACCATTTCGATGGCTACGCGACGGTGGCCAGGTAGGCGCAAATACCGTCGACATGGAGGTCAACAAGGGATTGTTGGCCTTCTTTGCATTTATAGTAGTTGCTGATCAAGGATGTTTAATTAATATTGGAATGACAGAATGGAAAAATGATAAAAATGGGTTATCTTTGTCGTTACAAAGCGATTGGACAATGAAAAAATTTGCATTTATAGGGGTTGCCCTGCTGCTTGCAGTGGTATCCTGCCAAAAGGACAAGGTGCTGTTCTACAACGATGTTACTTTCGTTAATGCGGTCGACGGAGTTTATACGACCGATTATGGTCTGATATTCAACGTCGTGGAGAATACCTCCGAGCGGGAAATTCCCACCGACGGGCGCCTGATTTTCCAGTGCGACGTTCTCAAGTCCACGGATATAGGCGTATATAACGTGCGGGTCACAAATTTCGCGGTGCCGCTGACGAAGGATCCCATTCCCGCAGTGGAGGAGCCCGAGGCCGACGACCCCATTACCATCGAGACGGGCTGGTTCTCCGGCGGGTATTTCAACGCCCTGCTGGGGCTGTATACCAAAGATGAGTCCGAGGTCAAGCACCTCATCAACGCGGAATACACCTTCCCCACCGAAACCAACGACACCCTCTACATCCGCATCCGGCACAACGCCCTCAGCGAACTGCCCGTCGATCCGGACGATGACAAAGACGAATATTCCTACGTGCGCACCTATGCCTGCTTCCACCTGGACGGCCTGATGCCCTCCGGCACGGAAGTCCCGGCCAAAATCCTCTGGAAATGGTATGGCGAAAAGGATGAAGGCGGAGAGGTAACCTACGAAGAGCATCATCACATCATCAACAATCTCATCTTCTAGCGGCCATTCCTTATGAAGAAATCGTTACGCTGGATTCTCGGCATCCTCGCCGCGATCATCCTGGCCGTCCTCTGCATCTGGGGCGGTGAAATCCTGACCCTTTCCACCGTCGAATCCGTGGAAGGGAACCCCTATCTCTACCGGATGGAATTCAAGGCCTCCTACGACCTGGATGATGTCATCTCAAAGGACATAGACAGCAATGCCAAACTCCTGGAGTATGTTGTCGGCCGGATCGGGAAAGGGATTCCGATCAAGATCAGCAGCGCCCAGGTGGCGGATGAGAACGGGGAACTTGCGACGTTCAACTGCACCAGTTTCCAGGCGACAAAGGCAGACGGGAACGGCTTCTGGTACGGACGTAACTACGATTATTTCAAGAATCCCACGATGGTCACCGTCTCGCACCCGAAGAAAGGCTATGCCTCCATCGCCGTGAGCGATATGTCCCATTTCGGGTATGGTCTTGACAAACTTCCCACTTCCGTCGCAAAGAAGGTCAACTGCCTCGCTGCCATCTACGCCCCCGTGGACGGCATCAACGAGAAAGGGCTCTGCACCTCCATTATGGCGCTCCCCCACCAGGCGGCCTGCCAGGAAAGCGGGCAGCACAAGGTCGGGACAACCATCCTGATGCGGCTCTGGCTGGATCGCTGCGCAACGGTCACCGAGGCCCTGGATCTCCTCAGTGGGCTTGACGTCCGCCACGACGCCACGGTAGGCTCCGGCTATCATTATATGGTAGCGGATGCGACAGGTGATGCCGCCGTCGTCGAATTCGACAAAGAGGACGGCTGGAAAACGATGATTGTGAGGAAAGATCCGTCGGAGAAATCGATGCTCGTCACCAACCACCTCCTCTCCCAAAAATACTACACCACCGAGCCCGACGAGGCCGTCGGCAATCCGCACAGCAAGAGCTGGTGGCGCTATGAGACAGCAGGGGCTTACCTCAGGGAACACGACGGCACCCTCACCCTCGAGGAGGCGCAGGAATGCCTCTCCCTGGTCCATTGGAAAGATCTCGTCTGGGATACCGGCACTGTCGAAGACACCCAGTACAGCAATGTCTACGACCAGTCCGCGATTACGCTGTATCTCCGCAACTGGAACGATTACGAGAAAACCCTGACGTTCTCTCTATAACGTAGCTAGAACAGCGTCGGATGGCTCTGGTCGAGCTCGTCCAGGATGCGCTGCATGATGGCTTCGCGGAGGAGGACACTGCGGGCGCGGGGATTGAAACGGCGGCAGTATTCGTCGATAGCTTCCCGCTCCATATCGTTCAGGTAGATGACCTGGCGGTGACGGTGGAGGAGCGCCTGGCGCTGTTTGTCGAGGTAGCCGGGATCGACGCCCGGCATTTTCTTTTTCCGGGGCATAGTTACGTAAGCAGTAGGCCTTTGCGGACGCTGGCGGCGACGTCGGCGCCCTGAAGGAATGAAACGATGGCGAGGCCGAATTCAATGGCGAACGCCGGGCCACGGCCGGTGATCAAATGGCCGTCGGTGACAGTGCCCTCGCCGGTATAGATGGCGCCCTTCTCCTGCAGGAAGCCTTCAAAGCCATCGTAGCAGGTGGCCTTCAGGCCCGTGATGCCGGGAAGCTGCGAAGCGACGAGGCCGGGAGCCGCACAAATGGCTGCGACCGGGCCGCCTTCGGCGAAATGCCGCATGGCAAAGGCCATTAGAGGACCGCATTCAGCCAGATTAGCCGCGCCGGGAAGACCGCCGGGGAAGACGAGGATGGCATCTTTATCGGGAGCCTCCTCAAGAAACTCCGGGAGCGACATATCGGCAAGGACCGTCACACCGTGCGAACTGGTGACTTCCAGGTTGTTTTTGTTGATGGAAACGGTTGCGGCCGCGACGCCGCCCCTGCGCAGGATATCCAGGGTTCCGAGGGCTTCAATGTCCTCAAACCCGTCGGCGAGGAAGATGTAGGCGCCTTTCATAAGCAGTAGAATAAGTTGAGATATCAGGACTCGAACCTGAACTGAGGGAACCAAAATCCCTAGTGCTAGCCATTACACCATATCTCAAGAGTTCCAAAAATGGAAGTGCAAAGATACTTCCATTTTCGGAATAAACAAAATCCTCTTACTGGAGTTTGAAGACCAGCGGACAGGTGTAGGAGACGTCGACGGGCTTGCCGTTCTGCTCGCCGGGCGTCCACGCGGGGGCGCTCTTTACAACCCGGAGAACCTCGGCGTCAATCTCGGGATCGACACCCTTTGCCAGGGCGACATCCTTGATCTGGCCATCAGCGCCAACCTTAAAGTTAACCACCACACGGCCCTCGGCCTTACGCGCCACGGCACCTTCGGGATAAACGATCTGGCTGTTGATCCACTTGGCAAAGCCGTTGGCATCGCCGCCGTTGAAGGTCGGCTTCTTCTCAACCACGATGTAGGGAATGACCTCGGGAATCTCCTCGGCGACTTCTTCCTCAACCTTTATGTCTGCGGCGGAATAGTCTCCGATGGCCTCGATAACGTTATTGGCAGCCTCTTCGGTAATCTCCTTGACGGCTTCCATATCGGTGCTAAGGCTGTCGGCGAGCTCCTCGAGGGGCTTCTCTTCCCCTTCGACGGACGGCTCCTCGCCTTCCACTTTCACCTCGGCCTGGGGGCCGACGGGAATTTCGATACCCCGTTTCTTGAGGATTTCGAGGATGGCGTCCTTCACGACACCGTTGTCCTCGAGGGTGTTCTCATACGTATCGTTGTAAAGGGCGACCAATTCAGGGGTCTTCTCCTCGCTGATGCCGAGGGTGGCGTAAGCGGCAGCATCGGCGCCGAGGGCGGCCTTGATGTTGTCGGTGTCATTGGCCATCACCGCGGTCACGAGGTCGGTGGCGTTCTTGACGGCAGCGGCCTCGACGGCCTCTGCGGAGGGCTTGTGGGAGCAGGAAGCGGCGACAAGTAGCAGCGCGGCGCCTGCAAGGATGGAAACTAATTTTTTCATTATAAAATAAGGTTTAATGTTTTTCGCAACGCAAAAATAGCAATTTTCGGGGAGATACGCAAAACTGCTGAGAATCAGGGCCTTTTCTCCCGGAAGAAATCGAGCATCAGGGAGGCGCATTCCTCGGAGAGGATGCCACTCAAGACCTCGGTCTTCGGATGGAGCAACGACGGGCTGTAGAGGGAGTAACCCCTGCGCGGATCGGGAGCGCCGTAAACGATCCGGCCGACCTGCGACCAGTTCAGCGCACCGGCGCACATCGGGCAGGGCTCTACGGTGACATACAGGGTGCAGTCCGCAAGATACTTCGCCCCGATGGACTCGGTGGCGGCAGTAACCGCGATCATCTCAGCGTGGGCCGTGGCGTCGTGCAGGCGCTCGGTCATATTATGCCCGCTGCCGATGATCCGCCCCCGCGAGACGACGACCGCCCCGATGGGAATCTCCCCTTCCTCGCCGGCCTTGCGGGCCTCCCGGAGGGCTTCCACCATAAATTTTTCGTCCAAAGTCATATCGAAGTGCAAGTTACGAAAAAAAATGCAGACCGTTTGCAGGCCTGCACTTAATTTCTCGAGAAGTTGTTGTTTAACCGTGTCCTAGAAGCGGTCTTCGTCGGATACGGTGAGTTTCTTGCGGCAGTGACGACGACGGGCAGAGAGCACCCTGCGGCCGTTGGCGGTAGCCATTCTCTCGCGGAAACCGTGCTTGTTGACACGTTTGCGACGTGAAGGTTGAAAAGTCCTTTTCATAATATCTGTTTTTTATATTTTCGACAAATGGACTGCAAAGGTAGTATTTTTCCCGGAATCTGCAAAATTTTTTTTCTTCTATCTCCTGGATCCGATGGAAATATAATAAAACAGCGTGGCGATGGAGCCCAGGGCGGCGATGACGTAGGTGTAGGCGGCCCAGCGAAGGGCGGAGGCGGCCATCGGCCGGGTTTCGTAATTGGTGATGCCGGCGACTTCGAGCCACCCGAGGGCGCGGCGGCTGGCGTTGATTTCAACCGGAAGGGTGATGAGGCTGAAGAGGGTCGTGAGCGCAAAGAGACCGATACCGATCCACAGCAACTGCGGGAATACTTCAACCAGCAGGATGCCGGCGAGGAGGACCCACATTACCCATTTATTGGCAAAGGTGACGACCGGAACGAGGGCCGTGCGGAGTTTAAGAGGACCGTATCCGGCCGCGTGCTGGAGGGCGTGGCCGCACTCGTGCGCAGCCACGGCTGCCGAAGCCACGCTGCGACCGTGGAACACATCTTCGCTGAGATTGACCGTCCGGGTCTCGGGATTGTAATGGTCGGTCAAGGAGCCGTCGACGCAGACGACCGAGACGTCGCGGATGCCGTTGTCAAGCAGCATCCGCTGCGCGACCTGCGCACCGGTTAGACCGGAAGTAATCGGCACTTCGCCGTATTCGCGGAAGCGTTTTTTCAGCATCCACTGGATGATAAAACTCAGTATCATCACGGCGATCATTACGATCCAAATCATCATCGAACTCATAGCCATAACCTTTTTGAATGATTTACTGCAAAAATTACACCCGTGGGGTGGTGCAGGAATTGACTAAATAGACAATGGAGACGTACGGGATGCCGCTGTGGGTTTCCAGGCCGATCTCGCAGGTGCGGCTGTTGGAATAACCCACTGTAGCGCCGCCTTTCTCCACAGTCTCGCGGAGATGGCGGAGCGCCCAAGCGTTGAGTTCGGGATGCGTCATGCCCTTGTCGCCCGCGAAGGCGCAGCAGCCGACATCTTCCGGAACCGTCACATAGGAAGAGCATAGCCGGGCCAGATTCACGATCGTGTCTCCTAAGCCCATCAAACGCATCGTACAGGTCTGGTGAACGGCGACGGGCGTGTCGGTCTGCGTAAAGACCAGGCGGTCACGGAGGAATTTCCAGATGAATTCCGCCGGCTCGTAGAGCGGCATTTTCGTAATCTTTGCCCGCATCCGGTGGAGGCAGGGGCTCTGATCGCAGAGAACGGGATATTTGCCGCATTCAGAGGCCTTCCAAAGGGCATTCTCCAATTCGCGCACCTTCGCTTCGGCCACATCCGGCATTCCCTTGCTTTCCCAGACAGTGCCGCAACAGAGACTGTCCTTCCCCTCCGGGAAAATCACTTCGTAACCGGCCTTGTGCAGCAGGTCGACCGTCTCTTCCACCAGCGGCCGGCACGACGGGGATGCTTTCGACGGGCCCATCATCTGATTGAGACAACTCGGGAAATAGACCACCTTGGGCTTGTCGCCTGAGGAATCAGAAACGGCCTTGCGGGCATTGTACGCCCGGGGCGTCGAAGGAGTCCAGAGCGGCAGGCCCAGACCGTGCAGGCCGCGGCAGATCCCGCCCATCAGCTTGTCTCCAAGCAGGGCACGACCCGCCCATGCGAGGCTCAGCACCCCGCGAATCATCGTCTTGGTACCGTGATAGTGGCCGGCGGCCCAGCGCCAGAGAGCCGTTCCGGAGGCATTCTGGCGACGGACTTCGTGCGTCAGGTCCGCTACGCTGATCTTCATCGGGCAGCTCATCGAGCAGAGGCCGTCTCCCGCGCAGGTCGCTTCCCCTGGCCAGGCGTACAGCTTCCGGAGCTGCCGGAGTCGTCCGGGATCACTACCGTCTTTTTCAAGCCTGGTCATCTCCCGGATGGCGGCAATCCGCTGCCGCGAAGAAAGGGTAAATCCGCACGAAACGCAATTGACCTCGCAGAAGCCGCATTCAATGCACTTGTTAAGTTTCCCGTAAGCCTCGAGCGTCTCTTCGGGGGCGCCGGGGCCGGGATGCAGGATGGGAAGCGCCTTGATATCCTGGATGAAGCATTCCGGGTCGTCGTTGAAAATAACACCGGGATTGAGGATCCCCTCCGGATCGAAGATATCTTTGATGCGGCGCATCACGCCGAAGGCTTTCTCGCCCCATTCGTACGGAACGAAGGGAGCCATATTCCGGCCGGTACCGTGCTCGGCCTTGAGGGAACCATCGTATTTGCCGACCACCATTTCCGCCACGTCGCGAATCATTGCCTCGTAGCGCTTCACCTCCGCCTCCGTGTCGAAGGACTGGTTGATGATGAAATGGAAATTGCCCTCCAGCGCGTGGCCGTAGATGCAGGAATCCTTGTAGCCGTGACGGTCCAGCAGGGCGCAGAGGTCGGCGGTCGCCTCGGGAAGGTCTTCGATGTGGAATGCGATGTCCTCGATAAGGCAGGTCGTACCTTCGGGACGCATTCCGCCCACCATCGGGAAGATGCCGGAGCGAATAGCCCAGTAACGGGCACATTCGTCCTTGTCGCGGGAAAAGCGGACTCCCGTGACCGTGTCGAAATCCTTCAGGGCCTCTTCAATCTCCCGAATCTGCTTTACGAGGGTTTCTTCGTCGGAAGCCTCGGTCCGTACCAGAATGGCCGTGAGATCCTCCCCCGTCGTATCGCCGGCGGCCGCAAGGGACTTCTTGTCGAGCAGCTCGGCCGCCTCGATGGGCAGTTGCCGCATCCGCACCACGGAGCGGGCCGCGTCGGAGATGTCGCGGAAATAGATCATCGCACTCGCCTGCAGCGGAGCGAGCGGGATCGTCCGGAGCGTCGACTCGCTGAGGAAGGCCAGAGTCCCCTCGGAGCCCACCAGAAGATGGGCGATCATATCGAAAACATCGTCTTGCTCCACAAGCGGGAGGATGTTGAGACCGGTGACGTTCTTGATGGAATATTTGTAGCGGATGCGGTCCGAAAGGTCTTTGTCGCTTCGGACCTCGTCCCTCAGCGCCTCCAGTTGCCGCAGAAAGTCCGGATGGCTTTCCCGGAAGGCCGCCCGGCTCTCCGGATCGCCCGTATCGAGAAGGGTACCGTCCGTGAGGATCAGGCGGGCGGAGAGGAGGGTCTTGTCGGCATTGGCGTGCACGCCGCAACTCATCCCGGAGGCATTGTTGGCGATGATGCCGCCCACCATACAGCTGCCGATGGAGGCCGGGTCAGGGCCGAATTTGCGGCCGTAGGGCTTCAGAATGCGGTTAACTTTTGCACCGACGATGCCGCTCTGGAGGGTGATGGTCTCTCCCCCTTCTCCGACCCTGTACTTCTCCCAGCCTTTGCCAGCGATGAGCAGAACGGAGTCACTCACGCTCTGGCCGCTGAGGCTCGTCCCGGCCGCCCGGAAGGTGACGGCCGTCTTCTCCGCATTGCACTTCCTAAGCACGGCGGCCACATCCGCCTCATCGTCGGCGCGAATCACAAGTTGGGGGGTCTTTCTGTAGAAACTGGCGTCTGTCCCGAGACAGAAACGCAGGAGGGAGTCGGTGATCTTTTCCATAGTACAAATGTACAAAGAAAAAGGATCCGGGTCAAGCCCGGTATAGAGGTTCCGCACGTTTGGGCCACTTTTCGCCCGGAACCTATTCAGCGGGAAGGGGGCAAGTAACAGTTTGGGCCGTTTTTGTGACTTGCCTATTTCGTGGGTAGGGGGCCGTCGGCGCCGGGGAGGGTGCAGACGTAGGCGGCGACCTCTACCGCCCGGGCGTGGGAGGCCTGGAGCGACATTCCCTGGCGGAGACTGGTCGCGAAGGCTGCGGTGAAGGAGTCCCCCGCCCCGACCGCATCGACAAAGCCCTCAACGTGCGGGGTCGGGATTCGGGAGGCAAGGCCCTGGCGGTCATAGACTTCGCTCTTGTCCGCCCCGCATGTATAAATGACGTACGCCAGACGAGGATACCGCTGCATCAAGGAAGCGACCCAGGCCGCAGCCTGCTCATCGGGCGACTCGGGGGTGGCGGGGGAAGGCGTTTCGGCTGGCCGGAGCAGGACGTCGTGCGGCGCCGGGCATCCCTGCAATTCCAGCTGGCGGGCCACTTCCGGGAGTTCGTCCTCATTGAGTTTCAACATCGTGGCCAATTCCAAAGAGGCCTCAATGACGGGGCGGTCATAATACCGCTGACGGAGATTGACATCGAAGACCCGACAGCAGGCTTCCGGACTCGCCTGTACCAGAGCGAGAATCGCCTTACGGGAGGCCTCCGACCGCTGGGCCAGCGAGCCCCAGCAGATGATGTCGGCCGATGCAATGCGGGAGAGCATCTCCTCTGAGGCACTCATTGCATCCCAGGCGGAAGGTTTCACAATATCGTATCGAGGAGCGTTCGGATCGGATTTATCGACCCAGACGACACCCGTGGGAAGCTCATTAATCCCAATTCCCGATATATCCATCCCATCCTGCCGGATTATCCGAAGGGTTTCCAGCCCGAGCTGGTCCCGTCCGACGGCACTGACAACAACGGCATCCGCACCGAGTTCTTTGGCAAAATGCGCAAAATTCCTCGGGGCGCCGCCCAGGATGCGCTCCACGCGTCCATCTGGTTTCCGCTCGGAGTCCCAGACGATTTCTCCGAGGCCAAAAACAGTGATTTTTTCCATACTTTGGCAAGATAGTTTTTTTTTATATAACCCGCAAACTAAATCGATATACTGATTACTCACCGTACAGAACATCCGGTCGGTGGTGTGTGAGAATTGTGGATTCCACCATTTTTTTCTATCTTTGCAGGCTATGACAAGGGAAGAGGATTTCACCAGACTTGAGATCAACCTGAAGGGCTGTACCGACAACTACCGGTATTTCCGTTCGCTGCTGCGGCCGCGGACGAAGATGCTCGTGCTGGTGAAGGCCAATGCGTATGGCCACGGAGCCGTGGAATTCGCCTCCGTGATGCAGGCAGCCGGAGCGGATTATCTGGCCGTCGCCTCCCCGCTGGAAGGAATTGAACTCCGCAAGGCCGGTATTTCACTGCCGATTCTCGTACTGACAGCCCGCACGGATTCGTTTGACGAGATCATCCGCAACCGTCTCGAGCCCGGAATTCCCAATCTCTTCACCCTCCAGGCCCTGCTGGAGGAACTGAAGCACCGCGGTCTCCGGGATTACCCGATCCATATCAAACTCGACACCGGCATGCACCGCCTCGGCTTCACGACCTCGGAGCTTCCCGCCTTGCAGGAGGCCCTTCGGCAGGAAACAAGCGTGCGCGTCCGCTCAGTGTATTCGCATCTCTGCGTCGCAGAGGATCCTGCGGAGGATCCCTACACGCTGGGGCAAATCGAAATGTTCCAGGCCAATGCCGGCGCGCTGACGAATTCGCTCGGCTACAAGCCGATGTGGCATATCCTCAACTCGGCCGGCATCGAACGGTTCCCGCAGTATCAGTTCGATATGGTGCGGCTCGGAATCGGCATCTACGGGATCAGCGCCCTGCCGGGCGTGCATCTCGCCCCGGTCGCTTCGCTCAAATGCAAGATCCTCCAGATCAAGCATCTGGAGCCCGGAGATGGCACCATCGGCTACGGCCGCTACGGTCACATCGCCCCGGGCGGGACGACCATCGCCACCATTCCCGTCGGGTATGCCGACGGCATCGACCGCCACCTGGGCGGCGGCGCCGCCTCATTCTCCCTAAACGGCCACCGCGTGCCTACGATCGGCAACATCTGTATGGATATGTGTATGCTGGACATCACGGGCGTCGATGCGCAGGTCGGCGATACGGTCACCATCTTCGGTGACGACCCCACCGCCTCCGAACTCGCCGGCATCCTCGGCACCATTCCCTACGAAATCCTCACCTCCGTCCCGCGCCGCATCGACAGGGTGATTGTACGGTAGATGCATAAAATCCGCTTTTTCTTTGTTCTTTCGAAAAATCTCGCTATTTTTGCATCAGATTATTTGAATCAGCAAGTGGAGATAAGCGCCCACCAATGCTGGAACACCAAACAGAGCACCGATTCTTTTTATAGATTCAGGTGCTCTGTGTTTTAAAAACGGGCAGCGGTACTGTCACAAGCCGCCCCAATGCTCACAATCGCTTTTATGTAATCAACTATGATTCAAATAATCTATTTTCAAACCAGCATTGTAGAGCGCCTTTGCATAGTATGCGAGAATGAGCTCTCTAAAGCCGTCTTTGTCAGAGGTCATTTTAAGATGGTCAATGGCAAAAAGGTATATGTGAAACCTCATTACCGTAAGAGGTAGTTAGGGTCTCATCCGAGTTGTCCGTTCTGCAGTCACCTAGGGGTGGCTGCAGTTTTTTACAAATCGACATACCGCCGGGTGACGATGCCTTTTTTGTCTAGATAAATGATATAGGGAAGGCTGGAGAGATCGAAGTCGTCCAGCAGGTCGGGGGATGCCTTGGTGACGAGGACTTTGAGTTTGCGCGGGCCCTGAGAGAGAAGGCGGTCGATGCCCGGGGCGGCGTCGGCGCAGGAGGCACAGGAGTCGGATGCAAATACGACGACACCGGGCTCGCCGCGGAGTTTCCTTAGACGCAAGCCCTTCACCGCCTTGTCGGGGCGGGGAACAAACGATGCCTCGCCGCCGGAAGCCGATTTCGCGCGCCGCCCCGGCCGCCGGAGCGTCCCGTCCACCGCCACATCGGGCGCAGGAGATCCTACCGGGCACTTCGCAAGCAGACCCTTCATCATATCGGCAAGCGTAAGCACCTGCAGAGAATCCGTCGCTGACCAGACGTCCCGGCCGTAGATATAATGGTCCATAAAAGGAGTCAACACCTCCCGGAACGCCTCGCTCCGGTGGAAAGAAAGGTAATACAGCAGATCTCCCATCGTGTGGGCGTACGCGGCCGGATTCCCCTCCCCGAGGGTCCGCTGCTCGATGTAGGCAGCCGTCTCCAGGACATCGGCGCCATTGGAGAATATGCCGTCCAGCATCGCCTCCGACTCCTTGGAGCCATACACGTACGCCTGCACCTCCTCGTGCGGCGCCAGTGCCTCAACCAGCGCCGTCAGCGCCTTGGTGTCGAGCCGTCGGCCCACGATGGTAAGGTCCGGGGCGATTAGAAAGAGCGCCGGGGTCTTGATGACGCCGTACGCTTCGTGGAAATCGGACTGCATCCCCGGGTCCCAGAGATGCTGTACGCCCTCCAGCGTAAGCCCCGTCGCCCGATACCGCGCCCAGGAGGGCTCCCGGATGCCGACATACACCGCCACGACATCCAGCGGAATCGGCGCTTCCGGCAGATAGCGCTTGAGATATTCCGTCTCCAGCGCGCACGGGGCGCAGGTCGTATCGTAAAACAGCAGCACCGTATAATTCTCCCTCGGCTGGTCGAAAACACTGACGGTCTGCTGATTGACATCGCGCAGTGTCAGCACCGGCGCCTTCATTCCGATGAGCGACCGTCCGTTAAAGCGGACGTAGGACTGTGCCGTTGTGAGATCGGAGGGCGACACTTCCACCTTGCCGGCCATCATCCATTCCCGGGCGACATACACCGCCACGGTCTCATCCCCCATCACGGAAGAGTTGCTGTAGTGCGTGAAGACATATTGCGCGATATGCGCGCGAATCGCCGGATCCGTCGCTGAGGAAATGAGGAAGTCCGCCTCGGAGCACTTATCCGCCGTCGAGGCCGCTTCTATTGTCTTGAAATAGGCGTCCATCTTCCCGTCCAATGCCGAGTAGTCCTGGGCCGCCGCCCCGAAAAGGGACAGCAGCAGGGCCGTCAGCACCGGAAGGAAGCGTCTCATAGCTCGATACCTTCGGGAATAAAAGCCGAATAGTCGCCGTGGTGCTTGAGAATATCACGCACCGCGGAAGAAGAGATGTGGGCGAATTCCTGCGCCGTCGGGATGATGACGGTCTCGATGTCGGGTGCGAGCCGGCGGTTGGCGTCAGCGATGGAACGCTCCGTCTCGAAGTCGATCATATTGCGCACGCCGCGGACAATGTGATGAATCCCCAGCGACCGGCAGATGTCGATGGTCAGGGTGTCATACTGAATGACTGAGACGCCCTTCAGACCGGCCGTCGCCCTGCGGATGATGTCGAGCCGCTTCTCCATGTCGAAGAAGCCCCGCTTGTCCTGGTTGATGCCCACCGCCACGACAACCTCGTCGAACATCGTGAGGGCACGGCGTAGAATATTGAGATGACCCGCCGTAAAGGGGTCGAACGAGCCCGGGAAGAGGGCTCTGCGCACTTGATTGCT
>JAEEGL010148901.1_pt1 | contig 30742 bp, 23 predicted proteins | sample 9134231 | NCBI WGS metagenome assembly JAEEGL01 (sample SAMN16246548, study PRJNA631951) | gut metagenome | biome: gut microbiome; feature: rumen; material: fiber-attached | host: Bos | place: Iran: Karaj | collected 2018-10 | reverse complement strand
GCGCGGATGTGGTGCGCGGAAACTGATGGGGGGCCCCATCATGGTTGAATAATATGAGTGTAGAGAAAGAAACACGAAACACGCTAAATGCACGAAGAGCATTCCGGTCTACGTTGCAGTACGAAGTGCCGGGCGCCAACGGTTCGTATTAACGCGTTTTCGCTCTTTCCTGTTGTGTTTTGCGCGTTTACAGCCCGTGTACGCAGCGTTTACTAGGCGTGTACGCGGAGTTTACTAGGCGTGTACGGGGGATGCCGCGTACACCGTAAGGAAACGCCTCGTACACAGGCAGAGCAAGGTCAGTTCACGCACGGCGGAACCGCCGCGGACAGAACGGGCGAAGGTCACGCTGCCTACCAGTGAACGGTAGCGCTGCCGAAGGGCCGAAGTTTGCGGTTTCGGACGCAAAAACCAGAGGCACTATCGCGCCACAAAGGCATGAGGAAGCGAACGAGCGACGAAGAATGCGGCGGGGAGAGCGCTAGAGCGGAAGAGCGGAGAGTGTGCGGAAGCGGGAGCCATTGGATTCGGCAAGGGAGATGATTCGCATGGCGGATGCGCCGATGCGCCATTCCCGGTTTAGTCCAAGCCAATAGAATCCCCCTTCTCGCCTCAGGTGTCGCTCGTCGAGAGAGGCCTCAATCCGCTCCGCAGTGTCCGCATCGCCGCAGGCGCGCGCAGCCGCAGCGAGAAACGCCGCGGCGACGCTGCCGGGCATGGGCTGCGGATTGCAGCAGCCGGAGGCGCCGCGCTCGTCGCCGCACTCCGAAAGCCGCGTCCAGTCCAGCTTCTCGCGGGCACGACGCCAAAGCGCCGTGGCAAGTCGTCTGTCCGACGCCCACGCCTCGTACCAGAGCAGCGACCAGCCGTCCAGCCCGTCCATTCCCCTCGGATACATGAAGTTGCCGCGGACATGGTACACGAGGCTGATCGCGCCGCCGCCGAACATGGGCGAGAGATAGTGCGAAAGAGCCCACCTCTCCCAGCGCGCGGCGTCGCCGGACCAGTCGCCGTAGCCGAGCCTGGAGAAGACCGAGAGCGCGACGTGAGGATGGTTGTTGCAGGCGAAGAACATGAGCCCGGGCTCGCACGAGATGCCTCCGTTCGGCCCTTCGCGCATCTGCTCGACTGTCACGGCGACGAGCTTCTCGACGTCGTAGTGGACCTTGCGGCCGTCCTTCCACACAAAATCCCATCCGCCGCCTTCGCAGTGGTACCGCCGGTCGCCGCTGAACAGCTCGTAGTACGCGAGAAGATGGAGGAGATGGCCCGTGTACATGACGTTCTCCCTAAAGCACGGGTCGGGCGCCCACGGCTTGCGTCCCCAGTAGTTCTCGGACATCGAATAGGCCCACACGTCCGTATCGAGCATGCGCCTGACGCAGTCGCCCAGCACCTTGCCGACGCGCGCGCGGACATCGGCGCCGCCGCGCATGCCGACGGCCGCGGCGGCGTATCCTGCGAAGGCGATGTTGTATCTCTTCGCGAAGATTCCATGCTGCGAGCCGCCGACATCCCACCATTCGCGCTCTTCCGCCTCGTCCAGAGGCCCGGTGACATGCTCAAGCCATGCGAGCGCGGCAAGCTCGTCGGAGGAGAGGGGACGGGGCTCGGGCAGGTCCGCGGCAACCGGCTCGGACTTCATGATGTCCGCAGGCGTGGGACCTGTGACGCAGGCCGAAAGGAGCGTGAGCGAGGCGACCGCGGCGGTCGGCAGGACGGAGACAAAGGCGGAGAGCGCGCGACTGGCGCCGCAGTACGCGAGGAACAGCAGCCATGAGGCGAACGAGAGGATGACGAGCTTCTGCGAGGTCGGCACCCAGGGAGAGAAAGGCGTGTGGCAGCGTTCGTGGCAGAAGAGGGCGGCTGCGAGGGAGGCCATGGAGAGGAAAAGCAGAAGCGACCAGACGACGCGGACGGCGCGCGAGCGCTCCCTCCTCAGCCAGACGAAGAGCATTGCGGAGCCGCCTGCGACGGCAATCCAGCAGCCGACGTCGTGCCCGAGCCGGTTCACGTTCTCGGGAACGAGCGATATCGTGACGAGACCTGCCGCATTAATGACGGCGCCCCAGACGCAGAGGCGTATGCAGCAGGAGCAGACCACGACCGACGCGCCCGAAAGGAACATGCCGACGATGAAGAAGTAGTAGCACCACGGATACTCTACAAGGTCCACCTCGGTGCGCCCGAGCGCGCTGAGCATCTTGAAGCACGGGTTGTAGCCTCCGCCAGGCCAGCACATTGCGGCCATCACGAAGCTGAGCAGCGCGGCGAGCCCTGTAAGAGCGACAAGATGCCGGTGTCTGCCCATGTCACGCATCCTGCGCTACTTGAGAAGGATCTTGAGGTAGGCGTCGACGAGCTCGGGGCCGGCGAACATCCAGACGAGGCAGCCGAGGCAGATGTAGGGGCCGTAGGGAATCTCGACGTTTCTCGCGAACCTCGTCTTGGAGAGCGCCATCATGGAGACGCCCGCGACCGAGCCGAACACCGACGAGAGCATGAGCGTCACAAAGACAGCGACCGGTCCGAAGAGCGCGCCGACCGCGCCCATGAGGAAGACGTCGCCAAGGCCCATGGCCTCGCGTCCGAACGCCTTCGAGCCGAGCCAGCGGACGAGCCAGAGAAGGCCGAAGCCGGTGGCGAGGCCGGTGAGCGAAAAGGCGAGGGGGAGATACATGTCGAGATTCGCGAAGTCGAAGGCGAAGTTGTTGAAGCTGACGCTTACGAACGCCCAGTAAGCGACGCCGAGCACCATTCCGCCGACGGTCGTGAAATCCGGCAGAAGCTTGTGGTCGAAGTCGATGAACGAGCCGACGATCATGAGGGCGATCCATATCCACCAGACGGCCAGGGTCACGACGCGCACGACATACGAGCCTTCAACCGCGCCCATGCGCAGAAACGCCGCGAGGAACAGGCTCCCGCCAAGCGTCTCGACGAGAATGTAACGAGGGGAGATCGGCTCGCGGCAGCCTGCGCATCTGCCGCGCAGGGCAAGCCAGGAGACGATCGGGATGTTCTGCCACCATCTGACCGCCGCGCCGCACTTGGGGCAGTGGGACGGCGGGCTGACGATCGACTCGCCGCGCGGAACGCGCCAGATGACGACGTTGAGGAAGGAGGCGATGCATGCGCCTGTCGAGAACGAGAAAAAGCCGAGTATCGTCGTCAGGTCACTGTCCATCGCCAGTCGCCTCCCCTCATTCAGGCTTGAGTTCGCGGCCCATCATCGTCTGGACCGCGTCGCAGGCGTTGAAGCCGCCGTAGCAAAGCGCGTAGACGAGCTCGCAGATCGGCATTTCGACGCCGAGGCGCGCGGCGATCTCGTGGACCACCTTGGCGTTCCACACGCCTTCGGCGACCATCTGCATCGACTTCAGGATGTCCTCGATGTGCTCGCCTCTGCCGAGCCTCTCGCCGACGTAGTGGTTGCGGGAATGCGTGGACGTGCAGGTGACGATGAGGTCGCCGACGCCCGCAAGGCCGGAAAGAGTCTCCGGCTTGCCGCCGTAGGCGAGGACGAAGCGCTTCATCTCGACGAGGCCGCGGGTTATGAGCGCCGCGCGAGTGTTGTCGCCGAAGCCTCTGCCGTCCGAGCAGCCGACGGCGATCGCGAGAACGTTCTTGACTGCGCCGCCGATCTCGACGCCAACAGGGTCGTCGGACGTGTAGACGCGGAAGTTCGGGCCCGACCAGATGGTCTGGACTCGTTTTGCCTTCTCCTCGTCAGTGCAGGCTGCGACGACGGTCGTGGGCATTCCGCGGGCGACCTCCTCGGCGTGCGAGGGGCCTGCGAGAGCCACGACAGGACCGATGCCGAGCAGCTCCTCGGCGAGATCCGTCATGCGGCGGTTCGTCTTCTCGCAGAGCCCCTTTGTTATCGAGACCACCAGCGCGTCGCCCTTGACGAGGCCCTTGAACCCGCCGACGACGGAAGTGAAGTACTTCGAAGGCGGCGCCAGCACGACGACCTCGGCTCCCTTGACAGCCTCGGCGCGGTCCGCTGTGAGGTTCAGGCTCTTCGGAAGCAAGACGCCCTTCAGATATCTCTCGTTGCGGCCGGTCCTGCGCATCTCCTCTATGTAGTCCGGGAACGCGCCCCAAATAGTGACCTCGTGGCCGTAGCTCGTCAGCAGGAGCGCATTCGCGGTGCCCCAGCCTCCGTCGCCAATCACTGCAATCTTCATATATGCCTAACCTCTTACAAAGGACAGAACGGCCGGTGCGCCGCCTGGAGAATCAGAACAGCGCGCGCACGGCGTCGTCTATGCCGCCCGCGTCGCACACGGCCTTCTGCGCGACCGGCAGACGCTCGAGCTCGGCAAAGGCGGGAGGCGGCGACGTGAGGACGTCTTCGCCATACGCTCTCATGCACGTCTCGGGGAACTTGTACGGAGTCGCGGTTGCCGCAACAACGCACGGAACATCGGACTTGGGATACCCCAGCTTGCGCGCGACGCATGTTGCGACGGCTGTGTGCGGGTCGAGGAGATAGCCGGCGGAGTCGCGCATCCTGCGCATCTCGGCCTCGGTCTCCTCGGGCGTCGCGACGCCGCCTTCGAAGTCCGCGAAAAGCGCCTGCTTCGCCTTGTCGGAAAGCTCGTAGCGGCCCTTCGCGTCCAGGTCGGACATGAGGCGCGCGGTCTCGGCGCAGGCGGAGGCGTCGCACCCGTTGACGGCCCAGAGAAGCCGCTCGACGTTGGAGGACTTGCGGATGTCCATGGACGGCGAGTTCGTGACGGTGAACTTCGGGCCGGGGTCGTAGACGCCTGTCTTCACGAAGCGCGCGAGGACGTCGTTGACGTTCGAGGCGACGACGAGCCTGCGGATGGGCGAGCCGAGAAGCTTCGCGTAGTAGGCGGCGAGGATGTTGCCGAAGTTGCCGGACGGAACGACTACGTCGAAGACGGTCCTGCGGCCGGACTCCTCGGCTAGCTTCGCGCCGGCGAGCACGTAGTAGGCGATCTGCGGGACGAGGCGGCCGATGTTGATCGAGTTGGCGCTGGAGAGAGTCACGCCCTTCGCGGCGGCCTCGGCGTTGATCGCGGGATCGGCGAAAATGCGCTTCACCGCGGACTGCGCGTCGTCGAAGTTGCCGCGTATGCCGACGGCGTGGACGTTCGGCTCGGAGGGCGTCGTCATCTGGAGACGCTGGATTCTGGACGTTCCCGAGGCGGGATAGAAGACGACTATCTCGGTGCCCTCGACGCCAGCGAAGCCATGCATCGCGGCGGAGCCGGTGTCGCCGGACGTCGCCGTAAGCACCAGAACCCGCCTTCCGGCTGCGGCATGGCGCATGAAGACGGGGAGCATCGAAAGCGCAACGTCCTTGAACGCGCCGGTGCGCCCATGGAAAAGCTCGAGGACGCGGAGCCCGTCCTTCTCGACGAGAGGAACCGGGTCTTCGGCGGGAAAGCGGTCGCAGAGGCGGTCTACAGCGGCGGCTCTCACGTCGGCCGGGAGGTCGTCGAAGAGTCGCGCGAGGCACCACTCCTCGCATGCGCGGAGAGTCGCCGGCATGTCGGGCGCCTCGCCCGCCTTCGCGCCGATGGACGCGGGCACGTAGAGCCCGCCGTCAGGCGCAAGACCGCGGAATATGCTCTCGGCGCTGGACGCCTCAAGCCCCTTTCTCGTCGAAACAAAGGTCATTTTCCAATCTCGCTCTCGTCAAGTGTCATCCATCCGGCGTCCGCAAGGGCGCGCGCGGCAGTCGCGTTGTCGGCGAACCTGAACACGAGGACGGCCTTCTCGCCCTTGTGGAAGGCGAACGCGTAGCTGTACTCAATGCTGGCGCCGGCCTTGTCGAGCACGGCCATCACCTCGGCCATTCCGCCCGGCCTGTCGGGAACGCATACCGCGACGACCTGGCTTACGTTGACGACGTGGCCCTTGCCGGTAAGTATCTCCTTGGCCTTCTCGTGGTCGTCGACTATCATGCGCACTATGCCGAAGTCGCTCGTGTCGGCCAGGGAAAGCGCGGCGATGTTGATGTTCGCCTCTGCGAGCACGCGGCATATGGCCGAAAGCTGCCCGGGCCTGTTCTCCATGAAAATGCTAATCTGCCTGATCTGCATGCGGCACCTGCCTTTCGTATCGCCGACGGCCGGACGGCCGACGGCATCGTTTCAGTTGAACATGAACTCCACCACGTCGCCGTCCCTCATCTCGTAGTCGCGGCCTTCGGGGCGCAGCACGCCGTGCTCGCGGGCGCCGGCCTCGCCGCCGTACTTCACGTAGTCGTCGTACGAGACGACCTGCGCGCGGATGAAGCCCTTCTCGAAGTCGGTATGAATCACGCCGGCGCACTTCGGGGCCTTCCATCCCTTGCGGAACGTCCAGGCGCGCGCCTCCTTCGGGCCCGCCGTCAGAAAGCTCGCGAGGCCGAGCGTGTCGTAGGCGAGCTTGATTGTCCTCTCCAGCGAGCTCTCGCTGAGCCCGTAGCTCTCGAGGAACTCCTTCGCCTCGGCGTCGGAAAGGCCGGCGAGGTCCGCCTCCATCTGGGCGCAGACGACGACCATCTCGGCGCCCTGGCTCTCGGCGTAGCCGCGAAGCGCCGCGACGTGCGGGTTGCTCGCGCCGGTCACGTCGTCGTCGGAGACGTTGGCGCAGTAGATGACCTTCTTGTCGGTGAGGAAGTGCAGCTCCCTGAGAACGGGGAGGATCGGCGAGCCCTCTTCGCGCGGGAACGAGCGCACGGGCTTGCCCTCCTCCAGATGCCTGAGAAGCGCCGCGCACGCCTCGGCCTCGGGACGAAGCGGCGGCTTGGCCTGAGCCTCCTTGCGCACCTTGTCGTAGCGGCGCTGGAGCTGCTCCATGTCCGCCAGGACAAGCTCGGTCTCGATGACCTCCGCGTCGCCGACGGGGTCGATGGGAGCGGACTTGTTGCCGCCTTCCTGCACGTGGATGATGTCGTCGTTGTCGAAGCACCTGACGACGTGCAGGACGGCGTCGCACTCGCGGATGTTCGCGAGGAACTTGTTGCCCAGGCCCTCGCCCTTCGACGCGCCCTTGACGAGGCCGGCGATGTCGGTGAACTCCACGGTCGCATGTATGACCTGCGCGCTCTTCGCCATCTCGGCGAGCTTGTCAAGCCGCGAGTCCGCAACCTCGACGACGGCCGAGTTCGGCTCGATCGTGCAGAACGGATAGTTCTCCGCCGCGGCCTGCTGACGCTTCGTCAGCGCGTTGAAAAGCGTAGACTTGCCGACGTTTGGCAGTCCCACTATGCCTACAGACAATCCCATCTCAATGACTCCAGTTTCTTGCTACCCAAGTACGCTCGCGGGGAAGAACGTTCCGGCGGATCGGCCCGAGAGTATCGCCTCGAGAACCCGCTTGCGACCGTTGGCGATGTAGACGTCGATGCCGCTTGCGACGGCGGCCTTCACCGCGCGCAGCTTCGAGTCCATCCCGCCCTTCGAAAGAGTGCCCTTCTCGCCCGTGCGCACGAGCCGCGAGACGTTCCTGAAGCTGTCGACCTCGGCGATCCTCTTGCCGGCGGCGTCGAGAAGGCCGTCAACCGTCGTCAGCAGGACGAGGACGTCGGCCTTGACGAGCTTCGCTATCAGGAACGAAAGCCAGTCGTTGTCGCCAAAGGTCTGGCCCTTGAGCTCTTCGTCGGCGACCACGTCGTTCTCGTTGATGATCGGCACGATGCCCGCCTTCACGAGATGGTCGAGCGACTTCTTCACGTTCTGCGAGCGGCGGCGCGCCTCGAAGTCGTGGTGCGTGAGAAGGACCTGGCCGATCTTCACGTCGTGGGCGCCGAAAAGCGCCTCGTACTCGCCGATGAAGCGAGCCTGCCCGACCGCAGCGCACATCTGGACGTCGTTCACGTCGCATGGGCGCGCCGTGAGACCGAGAGCCTCGACGCCGGCGGCGACTGCGCCTGACGACACGAAGAACACCTCGTTGCCGTCCTTGCGCAACGCGCAGAGCTGCGCCACGAGCCGCTTGAGCGCCGCATGGTCCGGCCGACCCGTCCGCCCGGCTATGGCATGGGTGCCAACTTTAACAACGATTCTCATTGGGTGCGTATTATACCAAAAATTCGGGCTCTCAGGGCATATGATAGCGCATATGGTCGATTCTGGACACTTTTCAGAGCCCAGAATCTCCGGACGGGCCGACGGCCTTCCATTCCAGAACGCCATCCTCCGAAATGCGGACCGTGCGGCCAAAGTCGACCGCGAAGCTGCGCGGGACGTGTCCGTATGGATAGCCCGAAAAGACCGGGCATCTCGCCTTCGCCGCGAAACGAGCGAAGAGAGCGTCGACGTCCTCCTTCTTCCAGTCGCGGTTGAAGTCGCAGAAGACGACCGCGGCGGACTTGTCGAAGACGCCCTTCTTAAGAAGGCCGTCGAGAATCGATTCCGAGGCGTCCGCGTACTTCGGCGTGCATTCGACGAAGACGACGCGTCCTTCGAGGGACGGCAGAAGGCCAATGTCCAGAAGAACGGGAAACCGCGAGACCAGCCCCGCGAAAGGCTTGCCGACGACCGCCGCGGCGCACGGCTTGACAGGAGTCAGCTTCAGAGGCGGCGGCGTGCCGTCCAGCACCTGGCGCAGACGCTCGCGGGACTCTCCGGAGCAGTATGTGGAAAGCGTCGAGACCATCGGACCTGAAATCGGCCTGCCGGCGCCCTTCGCAAGCATCGCGCCAAGGACGACCGTTACGTCGCTGAAGCCCATGACGCGCATGCCGCGGCCGCGCAGCCGGTCCCAGTCGACAAGAGGGACGACTTCGGCGGCGCCCTGGCCGCCCCTCGAGAAGAGAAGGAAGTCGATTTCGGGATCCATCCACGCCTGCTCGAACAGCCGCGCCCTGACGGCCGGAGGCTCCATCTTGCGCACGTTCGGCATCGCCTTGACGCGGTATCCGGCCCTTGCGAGGAGATTGGTGCCGCGCACGAACGAGCTTTCGGGGACGAGGGACGAGACGGAGACGATGCCGACCGTCCTGACGTCTGGCGGAAAAAGCCCCTTGAACGAGGGCTCGTCCTTCCCTTGGCTCCGCGCGCCCTCTGCGCACAGTGCGGGAGCGAGCGCCGCCGCGAGCGCCAGAGCGCATGCTGCCGCAGACCTGGTCATGCCATCACCCTTCACGATCGCCTTGGCAAAGCCCCGCAAAGCTCACCAGAAGTCGGAGAGCTCCGGCGGCAGGATGTGCTTGGAGTGGCGGGCGCCGTCGAGCGCGCCGCACGTGTCGAGTATCTTCTTGCACTCGTCAAGCTCCTCCTGAGGACGCTTGCCGGCCTTGACGTCGTAGTACACGTCGATGAGCACGCCGATCGCGACGGCGTAGCCGTGGGGCAGCTTCCACGCGCTCTTCGGCTCGAGCTCCGCGGCGGACGAAAGACCGAGCTCCGTACCGCCCTTCTTGCGACGGAGGTTGACGGACATCTCGACGACCTTCTCGAGCGTGTCGAAGTCGCGCTTGCCGTAGCGTTCGGCGAGCGCGGAGAGCGTGGAGAGCATCTTCACGTCCTTGTCTACGGCCAGGCGGACGGCCTCGCCAAGGCCGGCGCGCCAGACGCCGTCCAGCACCGTCTCGGCGAAGCGCTCGTTGATGATCACCGCAGAAGGCGAAATCGAGAGCCTGAAGGCGTCCTTTACCGAGGGCGTGTCAAGCGACGCGTATTCGGCGAACGCCGCGCCCATCATCGACGCGGGCGTCGTCGGCACGCGGATGAGCCTCACGCCGCCGCGGACCTGCGCCGCGACCCAGCCCGCGACGTCAAGGAGCGTGCCGCCGCCTAGCGCGAGCACGAAGTCGCTCGAGCCGAGGCCGGAGCTGACGGCGGCGCTCGCGACGCGCAGCGCGCTCTGGAAGCCGTCCGCCTTGATGCGCTCTCCGCCGGTCATCACGACAGGCTGGCCTGCGAGCGATATGCGGTGGGCCTTTAGATACGCGCCGATGCGAGTGCCAAGGGACTGGGTGCGCTGCACAACGTTCATGTCTGCGACGATAAGAACACGGCTGTCGCCGATGATGTCGGCCAGCACGGAATTGTCGCCGAACACGTCATCCACGAACTCAACGGGATACTTCAAGGAGCTCTTCTGCATGTTTCCTCACTACATCTGATGGATTCTCCCCGCCTAGCATGCGGGCTATCTCTGCCGCCCGGGCTGAACCCTCCACCCTGGCGACGCTTGTGCGGGTGCGACCGTCCGAAACGGACTTACTCACCACGAAATGTCTCTCTCCGCACGCCGCGCTCTGCGGCAGATGCGTAATGGCGATCACCTGGCGACGCGCGGCGACTCTGCGAAGACGCTCGCCAACGGCCTTGCCGGCCTCGCCGCCGACGTTGGCGTCGATCTCGTCGAAGACCAGCGTGCGCCCGCCGGAAAGCTCGCCGTCCGCACGGGAGACCGCGACCACGTCTATCGCGAGCATCACGCGAGCCAGCTCGCCCGAGGACGCGATGGACGCGAGCGGACGCGACGGCTCGCCAGGATTCGGCCCGAACACGTACGTCACGCGGTCCGCACCGGCAGGCCCCGGCTCCGCAGGCTCGACGGACACGCCGAACGTCGCCTGGAGAAAGCCAAGCCCCTTCAGCTCGGCGGAAACCGCCTTCGCGAAGCCGGTCGCCGCGCGCCTGCGAGCCTTCGTAAGCGCCGCGGCCGCGGTGCGCACCTCGTCCTCGGCGACCTTTATGTCGCAGACCAGCTTTTCGAGCCTCGCTCCGCGTCCCTCAAGAGTCTCCAGCCGCGCCTTCTTCGCGCGGTACGTCTCGACAAGCGCGGCGACGGTGTCCGCATGATACTTGCGCTTGAGCTTGTTCACCACCGACAGCCTGGCGTCCAGCTCGTCAAGGCTCTCCTCGCCCTGGTCAAGGCCCGAGACGGCGTCCGCGACAGAGCGGGAAAGCTCCTGGATGCGCAGGACTATCTCCTCTGCCTCGTCGGCCCATGCCGCGGCAGCCTGGAGCCTTCTGGCCATGGAGGCGAACCTGGGCCGCACTGAGATAAGCGCGGCCGCGGCGCCGGCGTCGCCGCCAAGCGCCTCGGTCACGGCGACGGCGTCTTCGGCGATCTCTGCCGCGTGCGCGGCGGCGGCATGGCGCTCCGAAAGCGTCTCGTCGTCGTCCGAAAGGCCGGCCTCCTCTATCTCGCCGACCTGGAACCTGAGGAATTCAAGCTCCTCCTCGCCCGCGCCCTCCGCCTCAAGCGCCGCCTTCTCGTCCTTCAGCGACGAAAGCCCCCTGAACGCCTTCTCGTAGGCCGCGAGGCGCACGCCGCCGAAGGCGTCAAGGACCTCTCTCTGATACGTCTCCTCGAGAAGCCTCAGCCCCGCCCTCGGACCATACACGTCCACAAGCCCTGCCGCGGAGTCCCTGAGCTCCGCCACCGACACCGACTCGTCGTCTATCCACGCGCGCGACCTGCCTTCGCGAGTGACCGTGCGACGCAGGGCCTTGCCGTCGAAAACCGCCTCGACCTCGGCCTCGCGGGCTCCTTCCCGCACGAGCGAAGCCTCCGCCCGCCCGCCAAGCGCAAGCTCCAGCGCGCCCATCAGCACGGACTTTCCCGCGCCCGTCTCGCCTGTCACGACGTTGAGCCCGGCGCCGAATTCGATCTCGGCGCTTTCGACAACCGCAAGGTTCCTTACTGTAAGACTTGTCAGCATCTGATTGACGGCGCTCCCCAGCAACCAGTCAAAACCTTCTTCAATCTCAATAATGGAGCGGGCGATGGGAATCGAACCCACGTAAGAAGCTTGGGAAGCTCCTATTCTGCCATTGAATTACGCCCGCAGAAAAATCCTCACTAGTGGCGGAGAGAGAGGGATTCGAACCCCCGATACCCTTGCGGGTATGCATGATTTCGAGTCATGTGCATTCAACCAGGCTCTGCCATCTCTCCTGCAACGGGCGTGTATTCTACCAAAAATGTTCCCGCAAAGTCAACCGCCCTGCGCACGAAATTGCGCCGAAATCTCGCATGAGGTGGAATTGACGGCGGGGTTATGGTATAATTTGGCCTGTTGGACAACAATCTACTAGGGTGATGCTGAATGAGTGAGAAGACAAGTGGGGATGGCGCTCGCTGCACGGTCCTCGTATGCTCCTGCGACAAATACGCCGACCTGCTGCCCCCTTTTGCGGAGCTTTGGGGCCGTTTCTGGCCGGACTGTCCGTTCGAGACGGTGCTTGTCACCGAGACCGATCCGCACGTCGCCGGCTTCAAGAAGGTCATAGCCTGCGGCGGCGGCACGAACTGGGCGGGCCGGCTGGTCAAGGCGCTTGACGCAGTCACAACGCCCTACGTGATGATGCTCTGCGACGACTACTACCTCGAAAAGCCGGTCGACACGGCGCTCATGCTTCGCCGCCTCGCCGAGATCGAGAGGTTCGACGCCTTCAATCTGCGCCTCATTCCCAATCCGAAGCCCACTCCGTCCAACTCCAGGCCTTTCGGCCACGACACGGACCTCCTTCGCTACAAGCCGCTTTCCGCCTACTCGATCGCCACGCAGACCGGCTTCTGGAACCGCGAGTTCCTGAGGGCGCTTGCAGTCGGCAAGGCGTCGATCTGGGAGTTCGAGAGATTCGGGTCGTTCGACCGTCAGACCGAAGAGAAGCCTCTGCTCGTCACTCCAACCAAGGAGTTCCCGTTCCTGGACGCCGTGCACAAGGGCTACTGGGAGCCGTGGGGACTGCGCGTCTGCCGCGAGAACGGAATCGATCTTTCCGGCGTTGCGCGCACAGCGCCGCCTTTCAAGGTGCGCATGGTGGAGGGCTTAAAGGGCCTTGTGTTCGCCGTCTTCCCGTGGAACTGGATAGTGCGCGTGCAGAACGCGTTCGGCCTCGGCGCCAAAGAGCGCGGCACACCGCAGACATCTGCCTAGCCGGCGAACATGCGGGGACCGGCCCCGAGTTTTACCATATCACCGATTGACATGCGTACGTCGGCCACGCGTACCGCGCGCTCACCATTTGCCGCGTTTGTGATGGAGCACTACGCCTGAAGGGCAAAGAAGCTTGACGGGACACGCGTCAAAAGGCCATGGCCCCATCGGTATTTAGCATAAGACTTCGGACATCAGACTTCTGAACTTTCTTCAGTCCGAAGTCAATCAACAGGAGCACAGAGCCGACAGTCCCCTTGGCCTTGGAATCGCGGCGTTTATGGCGAAAAGACGCTGAGTACGCAGAGGCAATTACCAGTTGAAAGACCGAGGAGGCTAGACCTCTGGCGCTTATAGAAGAAACTCCGACGGTTATGGTTCTCGCTACCGCTTCACTGCTTCGCACTTTCAAACCATATCCAAGGGTGTTGATTTGCCGTATTTTTAGCGGCCTTCGGCAGAGGTTAAACAGATGAACCACAAATCTTCACCTATCGACACAAATCAAGATGAGCCGACGGGGACAGCCATCAGTTTGCCGCGGACGCGGCGAAAACCTACGTTGGAAATTTCCGTTTCCAACGTTGGAAATTCTACCGGGCCCCGTGGGCGATGAAATGCACGTGGCTGCCTTTCAAGTCAGGTCTTCGGCATAATGCGATGCGCTTTGCTTGCGCTCGGGCTCAGCGTCCCGAATCTACAAGTTCCGCCTGTAGGAATTTACAAGCGGAAACGGTTGAATCGTCAGCGGCAGATGGTGTATAATTGGCGGCAACAACTAAAGCTAAGGAGAATCGCGCGCATGATGACACGCAGAGAGCTGATTTTCGCGGGGACGGGCTCGGCGGTGGCCCTTCTGTCCGGCTGGCGCCTGCCGAGCGAGAATCGAGCCTACTCCGTCCCGCTTCTAGGGGACGTGCACTACGACCGCCCGCCAATCGACGTGTTCCATTCGGACTTCCGCAGGCTGCATGACGCCGACGGAATGTTCGCAAGATACCAGAAGGAGTTCGAGAGCTTTTCCTCGATGTGGGGGAAGGACGGACGCAGCGCGGCGCTTTTGAAGGCGTCCTCCCTCTGCCGCCTTGAAGATTCCGCCTTCGCGCTCCAGCTCGGAGACCTTGTCGAAGGCGACTGCGAGTCGCCTGCTCTCCACAGGCAGATGCTGGACGAGGCGTTCGCGCTCATGAAGAGCACATACGGGAAGCTTCCCTTCGTGACCGTCGCCGGCAACCACGACGTTCGCCGCGGCGCAGATCGCCTGGGCGAGTACGACTCATACTGCAAGATCGCGTCGGACCGGCATTCGAAGGAGCTTGGCGTCGAAGTCGCGGGCCCGACGTTCGCGTTCAGGCAGGGGCCGGACTATTGGGTGGTTGCGGACTTCAACCGTCCGAACGTGCCGCTTCTCGAGAGCCTTCTGGGCGAATGCAGGGACGCGCGATACACCTTCTTCTGCACCCATGGCGCCGTGCTCACGACCGGAGAGCGCTCGCCTCGGAGATGGTTTTTCCTCGGCGGCCCACAGTATGACGCAAAGGGCCGCGCCAATGTGTCCGAATTCGGCAGGCCGCAGCCGGAATGGGACGACTCAAGGCGCCGCATACGGCGGCTCCTGGCCGAACGCAACGCAATCGCGCTGACAGGGCATTCCCATCGTCTGGAGCTGAGAGAGTGGGTCGGCGACGGCGGACGGATAACCGAGTTCGTCATGAATTCCGTCACAAGGACGGAGAAAGGCGTGATCATTCCCGAAACACCTCGTGTCGTCGGCAGCCGCCCAGAGGACTTCGGCCGCTCTCGGCGTGCGGCGAACGCGAAGACGAACGACGTCATCGAGGCGCTTTACGCGGAGTACGAGCCGGGAATGCGCCGCTACTACACGGCCGACGCGACCGGCCACGCCAGACTGAGGATTTCGGACGAGTCGGTCGTCGCCGAGTTCTTCCCCGGCGCTGCGACGGCGCCCGCCACGACATTCAAGCTGACCCCAGGTCGCTCAAGTTAGGCGCAAAGCTCGACGGGGACCCGTCGAGCTTGGTTTTAACTCCGATGGGGTCTTGTCGGCTTACTTGTCTGCGGGCCGACCGGAGTTCGGCCCTTACCGTCATTCCGTCCCTTCGGTCCCTTATGTCCTTTACGTCCCTTATGTCCCTAAATCCTGTAAATCTTGTTAATCATGTCTAAAAAACAGGCTCTTCGCAACTTTCGCGCCTTATAGACATTAATTATCAACGGTGTGAATCCCATTTGTCGTCACAAAGACAACTTTACCATTTCTTCTGTTATTAATCACACGAATCAAACCATCTTTTGTTGGGGGAATCATGGTTTTATAGCTCGTCCCATTTTTAACCTTGTTTAATCCGCCAAATGTCACATTGAAAAATGCATCCATAACAGGTGTAGTCGCAAAAACTTCCGAGCTTGTCGCACCTGATAAACTGGAAACAGGTCCGGGTAACCGCCCTCTCTGAGTAATATTTTGTCCATTTATCTGATATATAATACCATCCGCCCCCCCAATATATGGATAGCGCATAAATACATTATCTTCCCTCAATATAGTTCCAAAATCTCGCTCTAATCGGCAATAGCCGATAGAAAGACTTCCCAGACATGTTTTCATTTCAGTCTTCCCTGTGTATTGGTCAAAATATTGAAGATTATATAATATGTACCGAGAAGATGGATCATATGATAAACACTTTTGTTTTCGGGGTTCCAAATTTCCTGTTTGATAATTATAGTCTGTTTCTGGTTGTCTCATACCTCGTTCGGGGTGATAAATAAAAGGCACCCCATAGCTATCTGTACAATAAAAATACAAATATCCATCATAATTTGCGCCAATCAATTTTCTTTTTTTCATTTCTTCAGCATTGTTTTCTTCGCCAGAGGCGGTTGTATCAATAACATCACCATGTTTACTTGGAATACCATTTTCATCCACCGTAAAGTGAATCACTTTTGTTCTGTCCCCATTTTCTCCTTCTACATGGGCATAAAAATTGATGCCATCCTCATCACTCACAACAGAAATCGCATTTGTCGTGAAATCGTTGGCAAAACCACTTTTCCCGTCAGGTCTGACAAAAATCCAAGGAGTCTTCTTCTGAGCAATTGTTGCTGTCGGGTTGTTAACTAAAACAGTTTTTAGATTCTGGAAATCGTCACGATATTCCTGAGCTGAAACGATATCTGCCATTAGAGCCAATGTGCCGCTGGCGAAAGCCACCGAGACAATGAACCTGATCAAGAGACTATTCATGTTGACCACCTTTCCTGCGCCCTGAGCACACAAGAAGACCGCCACATCAAGGCGCAGAAAAGAAAACGTGGCGTGCCTTAGAATCCATATCTTACGCGAGGCACGACCAAGCGCCTTGTAGAGAATACGAATATAAGACACGCCACGTGGTTGCCACGTAGCGCATCTCACATACTCGGCATTCTACATGAAGATTTGGTCGTTTTCGCGTAAAGCCAAATACGCAAGATTGCGTACGATGCCAGGGTCCTTTTGGGATTCCCCGGCTCCCCGCTCCGTCGCCGTGATGCGCGGCTTCGCGAGGTTCTGCCATCCGCCCTTTCGGACTTCAGGCCGAAGGTTCCTAAATGACAAAACAGGTCAGACCCGAATTATCATTTCGAACCGATGTCAAAGAACAGTGTCAACGGTTGCCCGCGACATGTAGATTATACCAAATCCACGAGCGCCGCGGCGGAAAAACTTACCTCGGAACAGGCGGGGCCTGTCCCCGTCCGCGTTCCACGTAGCTCTCTTCTACCTGTGTTTTCCGCCTGTTTCCCTTATGCAAAAAACATTCCCTAGCTGTGTTCGCAGTAGAAATGACGTCATTTCACCCCTCAAATGACGTCATTTCAGGGGGCAAATGACGTCATTTGGACCATGAAATCACGTCATTTCTACTGCTTACACAGGCAGGGGAAGAAGCTCGCACAGTTAGGGAAAGGAGCTTACATAGGCAGGGGACGGAGCTTACATACAAGGAGGAAGGCGCTTTGACACCTGAAGCCACCCCTTCAAGCAGGCGAAGGAACGAGGATCGACAGAGGACTTCGTTCATTATGTTTGAAACTCCGAGCCGTGAATGCTCGTTCCCACTTCGCTGAACGCAAAAGGTTGCACGCCTTAAGTTCGCCTTCAACGGACTTTGGAAAGTTTGGGAGCGAAGCGAAGCGCAAACAGACCTCGCAAGTCTAGTGGTTTAATTGTGCGAAGCGGTGGAATGGTAATGAAACCCAACCATCGGAGTTTCAAACTTACAAGAAGAGAGTAACCTCCACTAAAAGTTGCGAAGAGCCGAACATCTGGCGAGCAGCCCGAAAAACTCTGTCGCAAGGCTATTGACGGCACGGCGGAGAAAATGGTATACTGCACGCCGAAATGTGTGCAACAGCGTTCATGAAGGAGAACTGGTGGCGCCCTGCGGGTTCGGATTCGCAGGGAGCGTGAGTTTTCGCAAGTAACGCAGAAGAAAACACGTGCAAGGGCGGACCGAATCCAGAGGATTCGGTCCGCTTTCGGTTTTTAGACAAACATAACAACATCAAGGAGAAAACATGCTGAAACTTCTGACAAAGGAAGAGTTCGACCGGCGGGCGACCGCAGCCGACCGCGTGGCCGTCTTCAAGGAATTTCTGTCCGACCGCGAAACGCCGGTTGCGGCGCTCTCGCGTCTGGGAGAGGACGAAGAGGCGTTTCTTCTCGAAAGCGTCTCCGGCGGCGAAACGCGCGGGAGATACTCGTATCTCGGCATCGAGCCGTCGGGACGGGCCGAGGGCGCGGGCGCCCTTGACGAGCTGAGAGAGCGCATCGCGGCGGCGAAATACGTCGCGGCGGACGAGCTGCCGCCCTTCCAAGGCGGCGCCGTCGGCTACATCGCCTACGACGCTGTGCAGCTCTTCGAGCCGCGCGTCGGGCTGAAGTGCGAGAAAGGCACGCCTCAGATGGCGTTTCTGCTCTGCGACGCGTTTCTCGTCTTCGACAACGTGCGCGACACTGTGACCGCAGTCGTCATAGCCGAGGCGAAGCGTCCCGGCGCGTACGAAGAGGCGATGACTCGCATCCAGTCGATCTACGACCGCATTCTCAGCGCGGAATCCATCGCGCGCGTCGCCGGAAGGCAGAGCCCTGCCGCAGTCGACGCCGCGTTGTCCGGCGACGTCACGCCGCCGGCGTTCCAGAGCGAAATGACCAAGGAGGAGTTCGTCTGCATGGTGGAGAAGTGCAAAGCCGCCATATCGGCCGGCGAGGTGATCCAGATCGTGCCTTCCCAGAAGTTCACGACGCGCACCGCCGTCTCGGGCCTTGCGCTGTACAGGGCGCTCAGGACGATCAATCCCTCGCCCTACAACTTCTTCATGCGCATCGGCGCGAAGACGCTCGTGGGGTCTTCGCCGGAGGAGCTCGTGAAGCTCACAGGACGCACGGCGTCCACTTCGCCTATCGCAGGCACGCGTCCGCGCGGCGCGACGAGGGCGCGCGACCTGGAGCTCGAGCGGGAGCTCAAGGCGGATCCGAAGGAGAACGCCGAGCACACGATGCTGGTGGACCTCGGGCGCAACGACCTCGGGCGCGTCTCCGAGACCGGCAGCGTGAAAGTCGAGAGCTTCGCCCGCGTCGAGCGCTACTCGCACGTGATGCACCTCGTCAGCAGCGTCAAGGGCACGCTCGCGAAGGAGTACGACGGCTTCGACCTTCTCAGGGCGACGTTTCCGGCCGGGACGCTCTCCGGCGCGCCCAAGGTGCGTGCGATGGAGCTTATCGCTGAATACGAGAAGTCGCCGCGCGGCATATACGGCGGCGCGGCGGGATACTTCTCGCTGACGGGCGACATGGACTTCGCCATAGTGATCCGCACGCTCGTGAAGGAGGGCGACATCGTCGCGATGCGCGCCGGCGCGGGCATCGTGGCCGACTCCGACCCGGAGAAGGAGTACGAAGAGACGATAAACAAGGCGAAGGCCGTCTTCGAAGCGGCCAAGTTCGCCGAGACACTGTAATGTGGAAAGGAGGCCGAAATGATCCTCGTCATCGACAACTACGACTCTTTCACCTACAACATCGTGCAGGGGCTCGGCGCACTTGGCGCGGACGTCAAGGTGGTCCGGAACGACAAGATCGACGTCGCCGGAATCGCCGCGCTGGCGCCTGACGCGCTGCTGCTTTCGCCAGGCCCCGGCAACCCCGACTCCGCCGGCGTCACGCTCGACGCGATCAGGGCGTTCGCGGGCAAGATGCCCATATTCGGCGTATGCCTCGGCCACCAGTCGATAGCGCAGGCCTTCGGCGGGCGGATCGTCCGGGCGAAGCGCCTCATGCACGGCAAGACGAGCCGGATACGCCATGACGGCAAGGGGCTGTTCGCGGGCCTGGACCAGGGCTTCGCGGCGATGCGCTACCACTCTCTTGCAGTGGAGCGCGCCACCCTGCCCGACTGCTTCGAAGTGACCGCAGAGAGCGAAGACGGCGAAATCATGGGCCTTCGACACAAGACGCTGCCAATCGAGTCGCTGCAGTACCATCCCGAATCAATCGGCACTCCCCAGGGCGCGAAGCAGCTCGCCAACTTCCTTGAAATGGCGACGGGGCGGCACAACCGCAAGTCGCTTGCGCAGTCCGTGAGAAAGGCGGTCGTCGCGCGGGCGATTGACGGCACGAGCCCGAGCGAGGAAGAATCGGAGGGATTCTTCGCCGCCATCCTCGCCGGAGAAGTCGGAGAGCCGGAGCTCGCCGCGTTCCTGACGGCGATCGCCAGGACGCCTCTCACCGCCGGCGAGCTGGCCGGTGCCGCGAGGGCCATGTCGGACGCAGCGGTCAAGGTCGACCTGGGCGGACTGGACGCCGTCGACATCGTCGGAACCGGCGGCGACGGCTCCAATTCGTTCAACGTCTCAACGACCGCGGCGTTCATCGCGGCGGGAGCTGGCGTCACGATAGCAAAGCACGGCAACATCGCCTCCACTTCCCTCTGCGGCTCGGCGGACGTTCTTAGGGAGCTCGGGCTCAACCTCTCGGCCGGCCCGGAGAAGATGGCCGAGTGCGTGAAGCGCGTCGGCATAGGCTTCCTCTTCGCGAAGGAGCTGCATCCGGCGATGAAATTCGCGGCGCCTGTGAGAAGGACGCTCGGCTTCCGCACGCTTTTCAATCTCCTCGGGCCGCTCACAAACCCTGCCGGCGCCAGAAGGCATGTCATAGGAGTTCCGCAGGAGAAGATCGCGATGGTCGTCGCGGAGGCGCTCGGACTCTTGGGCTCGACGCGTGCGATGGTCGTTGCTGGAGCGGGCGGACTCGACGAGATCAGCCCGGACGGCTTCACGTTCGTCTCCGCGCTCGAAGGCGGCAGCGTGCACAACAGGCTCTTGGACGCAGGCAGGGAGTACGGAGCGAGCTACCCTCTCGACGCGATCAAGGGCGGCGACGCCGAACGGAACGCGAAACTTCTGCTGTCCGTCCTGAACGGCGAGGAGCACGGCCCCTACCGCGCCGCGGCGATCGAGAACGCGGCGGCCGCGATCCTCGTCGGCGAAAAGGCCGCGGACTACAAGGAGGCTCTCGCGGCGGCGGCGGAGTCGGTGGACTCCGGACGGGCCGCGGCGAAGCTCAGGGACATGCTGGAGACGGCGCGATGAGCGAAGACCACAACCGACAGCGCAAGGCTGCCGTCATAAACGACTTCACGAGCTTCGGGCGCTGCTCGCTCGCGGTCGCGATTCCGATCCTGTCGGCGATGAAGGTGCAGTGCTGCCCGGTGCCGACGGCGTTCTTCACGAACCACACGGGCTTCGACTCGTTCGCGTGGACGGACAACACCCCGCACCTCGACGCCTACATAGAGGAATGGAAGAAGCTTGGCCTCAGATTCGACGCCATACAGAGCGGATTCCTCGGCTCCAGCGAGCAGGCGGAGTTCGTGCGGCGCTTCGTCGCGGCGTTCAAGGCTCACGGCACGATCGTGTGCGTCGACCCAGTCATGGGCGACTACGGCAAGCTCTACCCGACATATGACCGCAGGCGCGCGGAGTCGATGCGCTCGTTCCTCGACGTGGCGGACATCCTCACGCCAAATCTGACGGAGGCGTGCTTCCTCGCGGACGAGCCGTACCGGACCGACTTCACGGACGCGGAGCTCGAAAGCCTCTCAAGGCGGCTTTCGGAGCGCAACGGGTGCAAGGTCGTAATCTCGGGGATTGCGAGAGGCGATGCGCTCGTCAACTTTGTGTACGAGCCGGGACGCGGCAGCTCAATCCACGCCGAGACGAAGATAGGCGGCGACCGCAGCGGCACCGGCGACGTGTTCGCCTCGGTCATACTCGCGGACGCGGTGAACGGCGTCGACTTCGCGGAGTCCGTCCGCAAGGCAAGCTCATTCACGGCAAATGCCGTCCGCAGAACAGTTGAAATGGGACTGCCGCCAAAAGACGGCCTTGCAATCGAGGAGATACTAGGAGAGCTCGCATCATGACAATAACATACCAGGTAAAGGAGTCCATCTACGTCAACCTGACGAACAGGTGCCCGTGCGCCTGCACGTTCTGCCTGCGCAAGAACGCAGACGGCGTCTACGGTTCCGGCTCGCTCTGGCTTGACAGGGAGCCTACGCTCGAAGAGGTCAACGAAAGCCTCGACGGATGGGACTACACGCGCTTCCGCGAAGTCGTCTTCTGCGGCTACGGAGAGCCGACGGAAAGGCTCGACGTGCTGCTCGCGGCCGCCGCGCGCCTTAAAAGCCGCGATCCGTCGCTGCGCATAAGGGTCAACACGAACGGACTCTCCGACCTCATAAACGGCAAGCCGACCGCACTGCTCTTCAAGGGCAAGGTAGACGCGCTCTCGATAAGCCTCAATACCGACGACGCGGCGGAATACCTCGCGGTATGCCGTCCGAAGTTCGGCGAAGCGGCGTATCCGGCGCTCATCAGGTTCGCGAAGGAGGCCGTCGCCGCAGTTCCCGAAGTCGTGATGACAGTCGTGGACGAGCCGGTCACCAGCCGCGAGAAGCAGGAGCGCTGCCGGGCCATAGCCGAGGGGATCGGCGCAAGGCTGCGCGTGCGCCCATACGAGGAGAAGAAGTGACATGAGCGACATACTTGTGGAGCTTACGAACGCACGGCGCGCCGACGCCGCCCTCCGCGAGGCCGAGGTCCCCTTCGCCGAGATGATGCGAAGGGCCGCTTCGGCACCGCGTCCGCGCGACTTCGCGGCGGCGTTCCTCGGCGACGGGACGAACGTCATCGCCGAGCTGAAGAAGGCAAGTCCTAGCGAGGGCCTCATCAGAGGCGACTTCCATCCGGCCGAGCTCGCGAGGGAGCTGGACGCCGCAGGCGCCGCGGCGCTCTCGGTCCTCTGCGAACCGCACAGGTTCCTTGGAGGCGAAGAGTATCTCGTCGAGGCGCGGTCCGCCACTAACCTGCCGATTCTCTACAAGGACTTCCTGTCGACGCGTTACCAGATCTCGGCAGCGAGGGCCGCCGGCGCGGACGCGGTGCTGCTCATCGCGGCAGTGCTGGACGACAGCGCGCTCAGCGAGCTTCTCGGCTTCGCGCGAGAGCTCGGCATGGAGGCGCTTGTCGAGACGCACGACGAACGCGAGATCAAGCGCGCGGCGGAGTGCGGGGCGAAAGTCGTCGGCGTCAACTGCCGCAACCTCAGGAACTTCTCCACGGACGTCTCGCTTCTGGAGCGGCTCGTCGGGGAGATCCCCTCCAGCTGCACGAGGATCGCCGAAAGCGGCATGCACACGCCGCAGGCGATACGCGCGGCGAAGGACGCCGGCGCCAACGGATTTCTCGTCGGAACCGCGCTGATGCGCGCGGAGCGCCCCGGGCGTAAGCTCGCGGAGCTGATGTCACTCTGAAACAGTCTAAGGCACCAAAAAGGCAAACACCATGAAATCACACTACGGAATCTACGGCGGACAGTACGTCGCCGAGACGCTCATGGCTCCGCTCCAGGAGCTTGAGGCCGCGTACGAAGCGGCCAGGAAGGACCCCGAGTTCAAGCGGGAGTTCGACGAAATCATGCGCGACTACGTCGGGCGGGAGAGCCCCATCACATACGCAAGGCGGCTCTCCGAGCATCTTGGCGGCGCACGCATCCTGCTCAAGCGCGAAGACCTGAACCACACAGGCGCACACAAGGTGAACAACACCATCGGGCAGGCCCTGCTCGCAAGGCGGATGGGCAAGAAGCGCCTCATAGCCGAGACCGGCGCCGGCATGCACGGCGTCGCGACGGCGACCGTCGCCGCGCTCTTCGGAATGCCCTGCGAAGTCTACATGGGCGCCATAGACGTCGAGCGCCAGGCGCCGAACGTCGAGCGCATGAAGATGCTCGGGGCGAAGGTCCACCCCGTCACCGAAGGCAGCGCCACGCTGAAGGACGCCATGAACGAGGCCCTTCGCGACTGGGTGTCGAACTGCGACGACACGTTCTACGTGATCGGCACGGTCGCCGGCCCCGCGCCCTATCCCGAAATGGTAAGGGACTTCCAGAGCGTCATAGGCGTCGAGGCGCGGCGGCAGTGCCTCGAGAAGTTCGGCAGGCTTCCGGACGAGGCGATTGCGTGCGTAGGAGGCGGCTCGAACGCGATGGGACTGTTCGCGGGCTTCATCGACGACCCAGAGGTCAAGCTCGTCGGCGTCGAGGCCGGCGGACGCGGGCTCTCGGGCCACGAGCATGCAGCGTCTATCAATGGAGGCAGGCTCGGCGTGCTGCACGGCGCGAAGACGATGCTTCTCCAGACCGACGAGGGCAACGTGATCGACACGTACTCCGTTTCGGCCGGTCTCGACTATCCGGGCGTCGGGCCCGAGCACTGCCATCTGCACGACACAGGGCGCGCAGAGTACGCCGTTATCGACGACGACGAGGCGATCGCGGCCTTCGACGCGCTCTGCCGGTTCGAGGGCATCATTCCGGCGTTGGAGTCCAGCCACGCGCTCGCAGAGGCCATCAAGCGCGCCCCCAGGCTCGGCAGGGACCGCCTTCTTCTCGTCAACCTTTCGGGACGCGGAGACAAGGACATGGAAAACGTCATGCGCTACAAGGCGTCGAGGAGCGGCGCATCCGCCGCCGAAGGCAAGGCCGCCGTCTGAGCCCGAAGGCATAAGCCAAAAAGGAACCACGCTATGAACAACAGAATCAAAAACGCATTTGCAAAGGCAAAGTCCGAGGGACGCGGCGCATTCGTCGCGTATCTCACGATCGGCTTCCCGACGATCGAGGCGAGCGAGGCGGCAGCCGACGCGCTTGTCGCCGACGGAGCGGACGTGCTCGAGCTAGGAGTGCCCTTCTCCGATCCGTTCGCGGACGGCGGCGTCATCCGCTCGGCCGCGTACAAGGCCCTGGAGAACGGAGTCTCGCTCCGCGACGTCATCGCGCTGGCGAAGCGGCTGAGGGCGCGCCATCCCGAGACTGGCCTCGTGCTGTTCTCATACTACAACCCGATCTTCTCGATGGGCCTTGAGGCGTTCGCCGACGTGATCGCGGACGCGGGAATCGACGCGGTGCTGTCGGTCGACCTCCCTCTCGAGGAGCGCGAGGAGCTTCTCGCCGTCCTTCGCCCGAAAGACATCGGCTACATTCCCCTGATCGCGCCGAACACTCCGATCGACCGCGTTAAGAAGAGCGCCGAGGGCGTCGGCGACAGCTTCGTCTACGTCATCACGGTCAAGGGCACTACGGGCGCGCGCGCCGAGCTGCCGCCTGACCTCGCGTCCAGACTCGAGGCCATCCGCGCCGCTTCGCCCATTCCCGTCGCAGCGGGCTTCGGCATATCGACGCGGGCGCAGGCCGACGAGGTGACCCGCCACGCCGACGGCTTCATCGTCGGCTCGGCTCTTGTGAAGTGCCTTGCGGAGGGGAAGCGCCCGTGCCTCAGCTGAAGGTCTGCGGAATAACCGACGCCGCCTTCGCCGTCGAAGCGGCGCGGCGCGGCGTCGACTATCTTGGCTTCATCTTCGCCAAGGGCTCGCCGAGGCTCGTGTCCGCTGAGAAGGCGCGGGCCATAGCCGAAGCGGTGCGCGCCGCCGCGCCGCGCAGGCCAAGGTTCGTCGGCGTCTTCGTCGGCACGCCTGCGAACGAGGCGGCGAACATCGCGTCTTCCGCCGGACTTGACGTCGTCCAGCTGCACGGCGGCTACGACGCCGACGACGCAAGAACCGTCAAGGCTCGCGGGTTCGAGGTCTGGCGGCTTCTGGAAGGAGATGCCGACACGGGCAATGCAGGCGAGGACGCGATTCTTGTCGACGGGCGGGACGGCTCGCGCAGCGGAGGGACGGGAAAGCTCGCGGACTGGTCGGCGGTCGGCCGGCTCAAGGGCACAGGACGCCGCGTTGTGCTGGCAGGCGGCATCTCGTCCGCGAACATCAGGGCCGCCGTCGCGACAGGCGCGGACATAATCGACGTAAACAGCGGCATAGAAACCGCGCCAGGAACGAAAAGCGCCGCCCTTCTCGCCGCCCTCCTTGAAGCCTTCATCTGCTGAGCCCCCTGTCTTATCTCTCTTGTCCCCCTCGGTTTTAACTCTGATGGTTTGGTCTCTCGCGCAGACGCTTGCGCGAGAGACCAACCGCTCGGAGTTAATATACCTAGCCCCCTCGGTCTTTCAACCGGTAAACGTCTCTGCGTACTCCGCGTCTCCGCGTTAAACATTCTTGTCTGCGGGCCGCCCGGAGTGCGGCCCCTACCGTCATTCCGACCCAAGCTCTTCAAGGGGGCTTGTCGGCTTACTTGTCATTTAACCTAAATTCGGCATTTCACTTTCTATTCACTCCGTTATATCTCACGCAGAGACGCAGAGAGGCGGAGTTTTAAGAGGTTATGCCGCTTGATTTGGGCCGTAGTTGTTTTCAACAATTGGGTGAAAGAAAATTTCTGATCGTTTCTTGCCATATCTTTCCTCTTCTTCCGATTTCTCCGCGCCCTCTGCCACTCTGCGTCTCTGCGTGAGTCATTCAACTGACGCGCGAGTATAGGTTTAGCCACGAAGTCCTTCCTAGAGACCACGGAAATTTGGTATAATTCGCAGTTGTGAGTGAAAATAGCGCAAAGCAGAATACATATCCGTTCAAGATTCCTCCGCCGCAGACGCCGACGCAGGAAGGTCCGCGCGGAATCCGCTACGATTTCAACGACGGGGCGCGCGTACTGCTGCCCAAGGGCGCGTGGCACGTCGAGCTGGAGGACGACGAGTCCGGCAACATCCTCTTCTCATGCGACGCGGAAGACGGATGGGTTGCCAGCGCGAAGAAATACTACGTGCCGTTCCGCATCCGCGTCTGGGACCGCGCCGACATGTCGAAGCCGGTTCTGGACCATCTCATGGATCTCAGAGGCAAGCCGGTCCACATCAAGTTCCCTGTCGGGACCCTCGGCGACATCATCGCGTGGTTCCCCTACGCCGAGAAGTTCCAGAAGAAGCACGGCTGCAATCTCGAATGCACGATGGCGGCGAATCTCGTGGAGCTTTTCGCCGCGCAGTATCCCGACATGACGCTCACCGCGGCGCCGGACGTGAAGACTGCGGAGCCCTACGCCTCGTATCACATCGGCCTTTTCTTCGGCGGCGACCAGAACAACCAGCCTTACGACTTCCGCCAGGTGGGCCTAGCCCAGACCGCAGGCCACATTCTCGGGGTCGATCCGCAGGAGACGCCTCCCCGCATGCCGCCGCCCGGTCCGCGCACGGTAGCGGAGCCTTACGTCTGCATAGCCTCAAAATCCACCAATCTCGCGAAGACGTGGCTGAACGGCTTCGGCTGGGAGCAGGTGGTCGAGCATCTCAAGGGCCTCGGCTACAGGGTGCTCTGCATAGACCGCGACCGCACTTCCGGCACCGGCTGGACGTGGAGCCACATCCCCTACGGCGCGGAGGACTTCACCGGGAACCTTCCCCTTCCAGAGCGCGTCGCCCTGCTGCAGCACGCGGAGTTCTTCGTGGGGCTTTCAAGCGGCCTTTCATGGCTCGCGTGGGCGGCGGGGACGCCGGTCGTCCTAATAAGCGGCTTCAGCCTGCCGATATGCGAGTTCCGGACGCCATACCGCGTCCACAACACGCACGTCTGCCACGGCTGCTGGGACGCGACGGACGTCTGCTTCGACCATAACGACTACTACTGGTGTCCGCGCCACAAGGGAACCGACCGCCAGTTCGAATGTTCACGGGCCATCACCGGGCGCCAGGTGATCCGCACCATAGAGCGACTGCTCGCCGACCACGGCCTTGTCGCACCGAACGAGAAGAAGCAGGCAAAATGAAGGACGGCACCGAGATTCTGGATCCTGATCCGTTCAGACGTCCGCCGCCGCCGACGCCGACGCAGGAAGGTCCGCGCGGCATTCGCTACGATTTCAACGACGGGGCGCGTGTCCTGCTGCCCAAGGGCGCGTGGCACGTCGAGCTGGAAGACGACGAGTCGGGCAACATGCTTTTCTCGTGCGACGCGGACGAGGGGTGGGTTACCAGCACGAAGAAATACTACGTGCCCTTCCACATCCGCGTCTGGGACCGCGCCGACATGTCGAAGCCGGTTCTGGACCATCTCATGGATCTCAAAGGAAAACCGGTTCTCCTCAAGTTCTCGGCCGGCGCCCTCGGCGACATCATCGCGTGGTTCCCATACGCCGAGAAGTTCCAGAAGAAGCACGGCTGCACGATTGAATGCACGATGTCGGCGGATCTCGTGGAGCTTTTGGCCGCGCAGTACCCCGAGATGACGCTTTCCGCCGTGCCAGAGGTGAAGACGGCCGAGCCCTACGCTTCGTATCGCGTCGGCCTTTTCTTCGGCGGCGACCAGACCTGCCAGCCGTACGACTTCCGTCAGGTGGGCCTCGCCCAGACCGCAGGCCACATTCTCGGGGTCGATCCGCAGGAGACGCCTCCCCGCATGCCGCCGCCCCGTCCGCGCACGGTAATGGAGCCTTACGTCTGCATAGCGGCCAAGGGCACCAACCTCGCGAAGTCGTGGCTGAACGGCTTCGGCTGGGAGCAGGTGGTCGAGCATCTCAAGAGCCTCGGCTACAGGGTGCTCTGCATAGACCGCGACCACACTTCCGGCCAAGGGTGGACGTGGAACCACATCCCCTACGGCGCGGAGGATTTCACCGGGAACCTTCCCCTTCCAGAGCGCGTCGCCCTGCTCCAGCATGCGGAGTTCTTCGTCGGGCTTGGAAGCGGCCTTTCGTGGCTTGCGTGGGCGGCGGGGACGCCGGTCGTCCTAATAAGCGGCTTCAGCCTGCCGATATGCGAGTTCCAGACGCCCTACCGCGTCCACAACACGCACGTCTGCCACGGCTGCTGGAACGCGTCGGACGTGACTTTCGACCGTACCGACTATTTCTGGTGCCCGCGCCACAAGGGAACCGACCGCCAGTTCGAATGCACCCGTGCCATCACCGGACGCCAGGTGATCCGCACAATAGAGCGACTTCGCGCCGACAGAGGCCTTGTCGCGCCAAAGGAGAGAAAATGAAGAGAAAGAGCGACTTTCGCGTGATTCTCAACGATGGACGATATGTCGCGGCGGCGGCCGCAGCCGCGACCGCCGCGCAAACAGGTGTGCCGGTTGCCGCGCCGACTGTCGCCGGACCTGCCGCCGCAGCCGTGGTCGCCTGCGCCGCGCAGATGGCCGCAAATCCCGCTTATGCCGCACTGTACCAAGTGTCGAGCGGTCAGACATCCACAGGCATAGTGCTCAGGACCGGTGACCAGATGCATGTCTCCAGCGGCGGCACGGCCACGGGCACGATCATCTCCGGCGGCACGCAGATCGTCAGCGACGGCGGCACGGGAACGGTCGAGACTATGTCCGGCGGCACGCAGATCGTCAGCGGCGGCGGCACGGGAACGGTCGAGACTATGTCCGGCGGCACGCAGATTGTCAGCAGCGGCGGCACGGGAACGGTCGAGACTATGTCCGGCGGCACGCAGATCGTCAGCGGCGGCGGCACGGCGACGGTCACCGCGTTGCAGAGCGACGGCACGCAGGTTCTCTATGCCGGCGGCTCCTCGCTAAAGACCCGTGTCTTGAGCGGCGGCATATTATCGGAAGAAGCCAGCGAGGCCACACTCACCGACGTCATCTTCGAGGCGGGCGGCATCCACCGTCTTGCAAACGGAGCCACAAGGGAAGGTATAACCGTTGCCGGTCATATCCTGGAGGTCGGGAATGGCGGCTCCGCTTCGAACATCACTGTCAACAACGGCGGCGTACTGAACATTTCAGCGGGCGGCACGGCGACAGACACCATCATCCAGAGCGGTGGCTTGCAGAATATCCTGAGCGGCGGCATGGCGTCGAATATTACCGTCAGCAGCGGCTGTATGCAGGTCGTCTTCGACGGCGGCTCGGCCGACCATACGACCGTCGCCACCTCCGGCTCGCAGGTCGTCAGCGGCGGCAGGGTCACAAGTACGCACGTTGAGAGCGACGCCGCGCAGCACGTCTACGGCGGCATGGTCATCAGCACCACCCTGGGCGGAAGCGGTGCCTGCCAGAACCTCAGCGGCGGCGTGGCCAGCGGCACGATCATCAATCATGAGGGCGCCAGCCAGAATATCAACGCGGGGGCGACGACCAGCAATACGATCATCAGCAGCGGCACACAGTATGTGTCCAGCGGCGGCACGGCGGAGGGCACGACGGTCTCCGGCGGTACGCAGAATATCCTGAACGGCGGCACGGCCAGGGGCACGATCATCAATCATGCGGGCGCCAGCCAGAATATCTACGCGGGGGCGACGGCCAGCAATACGATCATCAGCAAGGGCGCGCAGAACGTCTTCAGCGGCGGCGTCGCCTCGGCTGCGACGGTCTCCAGCGGCACCCAGAACATCCTGTACGGCGGCACGGCCACGGGCACGACGGTCTCTGCCGGCGGCGCGCTGACTGTCAGCGGCGGCGGCTTGGCTACGGACACGACGGTCTCTGCCGGCGGCGCGCTGGCCGTCAGCAACGATGGCACGGTCAGCGGCACCACGATCAATTCAGATGGCGTTCAGCATGTCAGCGGCGGCACGGTCACGAACACCACCGTCAATTCCGGCGGCATGCAGACTGTCAGCGGCGGCACGGCCACGAAAACGATTATCTCCGGAGGCTCACAGATCGTTGACGGCGGCGGCACGGCCATGAGCGCTACGATCTATTCGGGCGGCACGCAGGTTCTCTATGCCGGCGGCTCCTCGCTGAATACCGTTGTCAAGAGCGGCGGTATGATAAAGGAAGAATCCGCCAATGCCGCAATCATCAACGTCATCTTCGAGTCTGGCGGCACCCACCGTCTCGTTAACGGAGCCACGAGGAACGGCCTGACCGTTTCCGGGCACATCCTCGAGGTGGAAAGCGGCGGCACCGTCATAAGCGCCGCCGTCTATAGCGGCGGTACGATGGCCATCGGCAGCGGCGGCACGGCGATTGATACGACCGTCAACAACGGCGGCGTGCAGAATATCCTGAGCGGCGGCGTGGCCGATGGCACCGCCAGCAGCGGCACGACCATCAACAGCGGCGGCAAACAAAATATCGAGTCCGGCGGCACGGCGAAGAATACCAAGATCGAGAACGGCGGCCTGCAGACCGTCTTTTCGGGCGGCACCGTCTCCGGTGGCACGCTCTACGACGGCTCCACGCAGAACATCTTGTCGGGCGGCATCGTCTCCGATGTCACGATCAACGACGGCGGCACCCAGAGTGGCTAGGCGGGCGGCACCGTCTCCGGCGGCACGATCGGCTCTGGCGGCAGGCCTCTTGTCGGCAGCGGCGGCACGGCGATTGATACGACCGTCATCAACGGGGGCGTGAAGAATATCCTGAGCGGCGGCGCGGCATCGGGCACAACGATCTGTTCCG
>JAEEGL012866428.1_pt1 | contig 30743 bp, 19 predicted proteins | sample 9134231 | NCBI WGS metagenome assembly JAEEGL01 (sample SAMN16246548, study PRJNA631951) | gut metagenome | biome: gut microbiome; feature: rumen; material: fiber-attached | host: Bos | place: Iran: Karaj | collected 2018-10 | reverse complement strand
GCCTTTATGCCGGCGTCGGAGAACCCGCGTATCGCGTCCTCGGCTATCTCCGGCGCAAGCGCGACGGTGTGCTGGCGCTGCGACTGGTTGAACGCCACAGCAGCCTGGTCGGCGGTGTATTCGGCAAGGGCGGAGGCGAGCGAGCCGGGACGCGGCGAAATCACGGACACCAGCACGCACTTCGGAAGCCCCGCGCGATCCACGGCCCTGTCCACCAGCGCGTAGTACTCGCGCAGGAACTTGACCCGCGCCGGGCTTTTGAACTCGCCGAACGCGCCGGCGACCGCCAAAGCCGAAAGGTCCCCGCCCGAAAAGCCGAACACCCCGTCCGGCCTGACGCCCAGTGCGCGCACCAGGTTGTACAGCGCCTGGTTTGCCGCGAACGAGCTCACGATGCACTGCGCGTACCCGCCGGCGGAGAACGCGTCAGCGTCGTGGCGGTAGCACAGCGTGGGCGGGAAGACGAACGCCGACGGCGAGAATCCCGACGCCTTGGCGACGGGCGACCCGGCCATGGCCTCCTCGAGCTCGTCGAACGGCAAGCGGCAGACGGGGAAGAGGATCAGCAGGTCGCGGAGCATGTCGGGGTAGAAGCTCATTCCGCCCGGGAAGAGGAACGCGACCTTCCCGTTTGTGCCTGGTCCGGCGAGGTGCTCGCGGAAGTAGTACGTGCCGGACTTGTCGCGGATGCGCGCTATGCCGCCTTCAACCCGCGAGGCGGCCACGCGCAGGCGGGAAAGAAGCTCAGCCGTGCTATCGGCGACGATCGACACCACGCACTTCTTCCCCATCGCGGCCGTCACGCACGTGAACGCAACGTCCTCGAGCTGCGCGGACGGAGCCTGCTCGAGAAACGCGATGAGGCGGCGCATCTCGGACACGAGCGCCTCCACCGTGTTGCCGCCGACAATCACGAGCTCGCTGTCGAAGGCGTCATAGAGATGGTCGTTCACGAGCGGTCCTCCGGTTCTTCCTCCAGCACCATGGCAGACGCCCCGCCCTCGAAGTCCTGCTGCATCACGACGGCGCGCCTGGGCGACTTGCTGTCTCCCGTTATCCATGGCCGCGCCTCGGCCAGCAGGTACGCGCCGCTCTTCTCGCTGTCGAGCCCCTCAAGCGGATGCTCGGCGGGGACCTGCGGCGGAAGCACGCGGTGGTGCAGCGCCAGCGCGCACTTCACCACCCCTGCCGCGACCGCGGCGCGCATAGTGTGCCCGATGTTGCCCATTATCGACCCGACGCCGACCAGGGGCTCGCCCGGGCGGTGGTCGCCCCAAAGCCCGCACACTGCATCGGCAACGCGCGCGTCGCTCTCTGGCTCGCCAGACCCTGTTGCCTCCACTAGGCCGATCGACTTCACGGGGACGGAGGCCATTGCGCATGTGTCGGAGAAAAGCGAGGCGAGCCGCGCGCTGGAGAGCTCAAGCGGCGTAGCACAGGACATGGAGCGCACCAGCGCATAGATCCTGTCGTGCGCAATCCGGGCGTCTTCCCTGCGCTTCAGGACGAAGAATGCGCCGCCTTCGCCCGGCAGCGTGCCGTCGGCAGCCTTGTCGAACGGCAGGAGCTTGCCTGAGCGCGAGAAACGTATGGTCCCGGAAAGCCCCTGCAGCAGTGCGCGGCTGAAAGGCGGGTTCACCGCGCCTACAAGCGCAACGTCAACGCGTCTGTCATGCAGCGCGCTCACGGCCGCCTGGAAGCATGCGTTGGCCGAGAGTGAACCGGAGTCCGCTATCGCGGCCGGCCCCTCGAAGCCGGCCTGGCGCGCAATCCAGACGGCGACATGGTGCCCGGTCCCGGTGAGGAACGAGGCGGCGTTGGGCGCGGGAAGCGAGTCCATGAGGCGCGACCTGACCGAGGCCATGTCCTCGTCGCAGGCAGACGGGAAGAATCGGGCGATGATGTCCATCGTCTGGTCTATGAACATCGTGTGGTCCAGCCAGTTCACGGTGGACGAGTTGAACGGCGGCGCGTACCCGAGGTGGACCGACCAGCGCAGCGGCGGGTTTGCGTGCGGGCGCATCCCCGCGTCGTTAAGCGCGTCGAAGGCGAGCTGCGTCGCAAAGTAAAGGTCCTGGTTCTCGCCCGCGTTCATCTGGCGCGGGAACTCCTGCTCGGCGCTCACGCAGGCGTAGAGCGGGCCGAGCTGGCCGCCGGCCGGCGGGAAGTCGCTGTTCGAGAAGAGGTTCGGCACGCCGATTGGAAGAGCCGCAAAGGAGCTCAGCGGCCCGATCGAGCAGCGGCGCCGCATCACGTTTCGCCAAAGCGCCGCCGGGTTCGCCGCATCGGCGAACCTGCATGACATACCAACTATGGCTATTGACTGATCCATCTAGCGAAATCCCCGAAAATCATCTGTTCATCATCTTCCGCAGCTTCTCGGTGGCGTCGTGCATCCTCCCGAGGGCAGTGTTGATCGATATGCCCAGCCTCTCCGCTATGTCCTTGAACGCCATGTTCTCCACGAGCCGCATGAGCACTATCTCCCTGTGCGCCTCCGACAGCTGCGCGACCGCGGCCCGCAGCGCCTGACGCCTTTCGTCCCCCTGCATCGCCTCCGCCACGTTCGCCCGCTCGTCCGACACGCGGTCGACGTTCGACGGCGCATCTGCGTCCTCGTCCATTCCCGCCACCGGCTGGTCGAGCGTCAGGTCCGGGCTCATCTTCCGCCTGAAGTCTATCAGCCTGTTGCGGGCGATCCTCCACATCCACGCCTTGAACGAGACGTCGTGGAATGTCGACGCCCCTCGTATTATCCTCAGCCAGACGTCCTGGTAGAGGTCCTCTGCCGTGGCGCGGTCCGAGACCTGCAGCGTGAACCATCCGAACAGCGGGCGGCGGTAGCGCGACACGAGCTCCTCCATGGCGGAAGCTTCGCCGGATGCGAAGGCCGCCACGAGCTCGGGATCTGTACGGGTGTCCGCCATGTGCAGTCAGCCGCTGCTTGCGCGGTCAGATGGACACTTCCTTGGCGTCCTTCCAGAGCTTCTCCACCGAGTAGTATGCGCGCGCCTCGGGCGAGAACGCGTGCACAACCACGTCAACGTAGTCTATGACCACCCAGCCGCTGTCGCGGTCTCCGGACGTGCGGTAGCTCTCCACTCCGGCCTCCTTCATAGCCGCCTGGGTGGCGGAGATCAGCGCCTTCACGTGCGGAGCCGCCGTTCCCGTGGCGACCACGTAGTAGTCGCAGAGGCCGGAGACTCCGCGGACATCGTACGCCTTCACGTCCACGCCCTTCTTGTCCCTCAGCGCCTGCACGATGGCCTTCACCTGTTCTTCAAGTGTCATCTGGTATTCTCCTGTGCGAACATTATACCAAATCTGCCGCTGTGCGTCACCTCTTCTGGAGCCACTTGCCGGCGTCGTCCTGGTACCAGGTGCCGGCAGGGACCTTCTCGCGCATTCTCCCGGCATAGCGCCTCTGCACGGCCTCGAGGGTCGTCCCGCTCGACTTCGCTATTTCGCTGAAGCGCTTGAGGCGCTTGGCGTTTTCCTCGGCGATGAGGATGCGGTCGTCGTCGGTAGCCGGCTGGCGCTCCTCCAGCATGGCCTTGTTCGTCATGCCCGCCGCCTGGCGGTCGAGCATCGCCTTCACGGCCCTGAAGTCGCCAGCGGGCTTCTGCTGGTCTTCGTCCGCGAACGCCTTGTCCAGCTCCTTGTCCACCTTCAGGTTGACGTCCATCGTTATGTGGATCGGCTTGATCTCGCTCTCCGTCTTGACCTTTATGCACCCGGCTACGCAGAGCGCTACTGCGGTCAACATCATCGTGTGTTTCATGTCATTTCCTCCTTGAAAGGTTCAGTCCAGTGTTTATCAGCTTGTCGATGTCTCCACGGAACGTAACGTCGAGGCTCACGGGCACTGTCGCGTCCCCTTCCGTGGCCGACCCGTCGAGCAGCAGCGTGAGCGCCGACTCGCCGCCGGCAGCCCCGGGGCTGAGCTGGACCCTGAGGACGCTGTAGTCGAGGTTCGCAAGCGCCTTTGCCAGGTTTTTGCGCACCTCCTTCGACACGCCCCTTGCCTTCAGCGTGTCGGTGATGGGACGCGAGTCGGAGATCATGATACGCCCCTTCTCGCCCGGAGTCGAGAAGAGATATGCGTCCCTGAAATGGAACTCCTTGCCCTCCTTGAGGAAGAAAGGCAGCTTTCCGTGGAGCCTTCCCGACGCCTTGCCGTTGAAGCCGGAGACGTGCGCAAGCACCTTGCCGGCGTCAACTCCGTCGACGAAGATCGTCGCTCCGGCGCTGAGCCGCTCCGGATCGAGGAACAGCGAATACAACTTGATCTCGCCGGCGCAGCACTGCGCGCCCGCCTCCGTGACCAGGTACGAACGCTCGGTGGACCGCACGCTCGCATACGCATTCGAGAGGACGATCCCCGCGGCGGTGACGGAGTCCGCCTTCGGAAAGAGCGGCATGATCTCAGTGCGGTCGGCAATCCCCTTCGCCCCGAACCTGACGCGCAGGTTCTCCACCTCGACGGACTTCCCTCCAACTGCGAGCAAGGCCACGACATCCTTGAGCGACCCCCGGACGGACCATGCCGGCACTGGAAGCCGCGGCGTGCATTCGCATTCGGCGTCCAAGGACACCGCGCCGGAGAACACGAGGTTGGACGCGACCTGCGGATCGGCGCGGCGGAGCAGGTCGCCCAGGAAAGGCTCGTCGTGCGCGATGTGCGTCTCTCGTACTGCCGCGTTGACGCGCCAGTCCTTCGACGACGTGCCGCCGAAGTTCGCGGACGCCTTCCAGTCGGTTCCGTCGAGCGTAAGCACGGCCTCGCCGTCCGCGCGGACGAACCCAAACCGGACGTGCGCCCTTGCGCTGTACGGCCAGTCGAGAAGCATCCCCTTTGCCCGCACGCGGAAACCGTCCGGCACGCCCCTTACAATGCTGACGCTCGCCGTAACCTTCTTGTTCGTCACCAGGCCATCGGGCATATCCGCGAGGACCTCGGACATGTCGAACGCCAGATCCGGAATCGGGACGTGCGTGACTATGAACGGAACGGACAGCAGAAGGACAGCAAAGAAAACGACCACGCATGCGGCCGCAATCAGCAGCCACTTCGCAATCCTGCGCCTTTTCCTCGGGGCGACCTCTTCCTGTGATTCCTTGTCCATTTCCCGTAATTATAGCATAAGTGCTGGCTCAATGCACGGCAATGCGCCGCACGCACAAGGCGAAAAACGGCGTGGAAGACGCCAGGCGGAAATGGTACAATACGCGCCCAATGAACCCAGTATACCTTGTGGCCGGGATTGACACCGGCATCGGAAAGACGGTCGCCACGGGCCTGATGGCGAAGTTCCTCCGCGCGCGCGGCGCGGACGCGATCACCGTCAAGCTCGTGCAGACAGGCAACGACGGCTTCTCTGAGGACATCGAGGCGCACCGCCGGATCTGCGGATGCGGGCAGCTCCCCGAGGACAAGGCCGGGCTTACGGCCCCGCAGATATTCAAGTTCCCGTCGTCGCCAAAGCTCGCCGCAGAGCTCGAAGGCCGCACCGTCGACCTCGGGCGCATCGGGAAATGCGTGGAGGAATGCGCGAAGAGGCGCAGCCCGGTTCTGGTCGAGGCGGCTGGAGGGCTGCACGTCCCGCTTGCTGACGACGTGCTGACGATCGACTTCGCAGCCGAACGGAAGTGGCCGGTCGTGCTAGTGACCTGCGGGCGCCTGGGCTCCATCAACCACACGCTCCTCGCGCTCGAGGCAATCCGCTCGCGCGGCATGGCTCTCGCCGGGGTGGTGTACAACTGGCACCAGGACGCAGACCCGACCATCGACCGCGACACTCCCGAAACGGTCCTCTCGTATCTCGGCAAGTGGGGCTTTCCCAGGCGACTCGTGCGGGTTCCGCGCGTTCCTGACGGCGGGCCGTACCCCGACGTTGACTTCTCGGAGATCTTCGCATGACGCCCCTCGAATACGACCGCGCCTTCATCTGGCATCCGTATGCGTCGCTCAAGGACCCGCCGCCGGTGCGCCTCGCGGCGTCCGCAAGCGGAACCGAAATTACGCTCGACACCGGCGCGAAGCTAATCGACGCCGTGTCCAGCTGGTGGTGCGTTGCGCACGGGCACAACCACCCGGCAATAGTCGAGGCGATACGCCGCCAGTCGGAAAGGCTCTGCCACGTGATGTTCGGCGGATTCACGCACGCCCCTGCGGTGGAGCTCGCGCAGCGGCTCGCCGCTATCGCGCCCGCGGGCCTGAACCGCGTGTTCTTCGCCGACTCCGGGTCTATATCCGTGGAGGTCGCGTGCAAGATGGCCGTCCAGTACCACGCGTCCTCTGGACACCCGGAGCGGAACAAGATCGTCGCCCTCAAGGGAGGATACCATGGCGACACCTCGCTCTGCATGGCGATATCGGACCCGGACGGGATGCACACGCTCTTCAAGGGCGTGATGACGAAGCAGCTCTTCGCGGAGAAGCCGGCGTGCCGATACGGCGGGGAATGGGACAGGTCCGACGTCTCGTCGCTTGAGCGCGTGCTCGCGGAGCATTCTGGGGAAATCGCGGCCGTCATCTGCGAGCCTGTGTTCCAGGCCGCGAACGCAATGAACTTCTACAACCCGCACTACCTGCGCGAGATGCGGCGGCTGTGCGACGAATGCGGAGCGCTCCTCATATTCGACGAGATCGCGGCGGGATTCTTCCGCACCGGCCCTCGCTGGGCGCACGAGCGCTCCGGCATCTCGCCCGACATCATGACCGTGGGGAAGGCGCTGACGGGCGGGCACATGACGCTCGCAACTGCGCTTGCCTCCGAGCGCGTCGCCGAGACGATATCGAACGGACGCCCGAGCGCGTTCATGCACGGCCCCACATACATGGCGAACCCGCTCGCATGCGCGGCTGCGCTCGCGTCGCTGGAGCTCTTCGAGAAGTCGGACTACGCGCAGAACGTCGCGCGGATCGAGCGCGAATTCAAAAGCGGGCTCGCCCCGCTCGCCGCCCTTCCAAACGTCAGGGACGTGCGCGTCCTCGGGGCGGCGGGAGTCGTAGAGGTCGAGCGCATGCCTTCGCGCGCGGACATCGACCGCGTGATCGACTCGCACGGCGTCTGGCTGCGCCCGTTCGGAAACTTCATCTATTCGATGCCGCCGCTCGTCTCCGACTCGGCGGCCATAGGGCGCATCGTCTCCGCGATCGCGGACCTCGCGCGCGCCGAGCCCGGACCGCCGCCAGACGACGCAGACTTCCACGAATGACCGCCGCGCCACGAGGCGGCGCGCGGCGGGACTAGGCCACACTCACTCGACGACCTGCCCTTCGCCGAGAAGCGTCTTCCTCAGGACCGCGTAGTCAAGGTCCTGGACAGCGCACCCGGCGTCGATCGAAAGTGCAGCCGCTGCGCCTGCGACCTGTCCGAGCGAGAAGAACACGGGCTCCATGCGGATAGACCCGAACGCCATGTGGGTCGCCGAGACGCACACCGGCACGAAGAGGTTCTCGCACTCCGCCTTCTTGGGCACGATCACCCCGTAGTCGAGCGGGTACGGTTTGCCGCCTGTGCGCCAATCCTCGATGTTGCCCTCGTTGTGGACGAACCCGTCCTTGCCGACGTAGCGGCGCACGTTGTGCGAGTCCATTCCGTAGGCGGCCATCGCCACCGGGCGTTTTGTCGTGCGCTCGCGCAGCACGTCGTGCTCCGTCGCAACGTAGTCGCCCACCATGCGGCGCGCCTCGCGCACGTAGAGCTGCGACTGCCACCCGTCGCCCAGTCCGTCCTGGAACTCGTCCTTGCACGTGCCCCACTTCGCGACCACGTTCCTGATCGGGTCGGGGACGCGCGGGTTGTTGGCGAGCGTCCACATGAGGCCGCGCTGGTAGTAGAGGTGCTCCTTGAGCATCTTGGCGCGCTCCTCGTACGACGCCTCGGGCCACTTCCAGTTCTGCCCCACGAAGTCGGTCGAGAACCCGGTTCGGTTGTTCGTGTCGGTCTTGCGGTTGGGCATGCGGGAGTTGATCCACGGCATGTACTCCCACGGCCGCTTCTCCTTTTCGGCGAACGTCTTGGGGTCGATCGCCTCGAGGTTGCGGAGAAGCAGCTCGAAGTCCTGCTCCCTGTAGCCCTCCGGCTTCGCGAACGGGATGCGGTTCGAAGGCTCGTCCGTGAGGCACATGCGGAAGCAGTACGCCTGCACCCGCTTGTCGCCGGCGCCGTCGGGATCGTCTGCGTCAGGCTCGACCCACGGCAGCAGGCCCGACTTCGGGTCGCCCTTCACGACGTACGGGTCGACGCCCGAGTTGAACTGGTGCCCCTTGGCCTTTTTGCGCTGTATGCCGCTGATCGTCTCGCCGTACGCGGAATTGGCCTCGCGCCCGACGGTGTAGCTCACGCCCGCCGCGGCGAGGAGATCTCCCTCGTATGTGGCGTCGACGAACATCCTGCCGGCGAAGACCTTGCCGGAGAGGGTGCGTATGGACACGATGCGCCCGTTCTCCTTCTTGACGCCGCTCTTGCGGTCGAGGAACTCGCCGCGCACGATCTCAAGCTTGTTGTCGCGCTCCCAGCGCTCGAGGATGGCGAGCGCGGCGCTGGGCTCGAACGTCCACATCGAGTCCTCGCCCAGCGAACCGGCGCACTGCCCGTCCGGCACGTAGTCGGAGCGCTTCTCGTACTTCCAGTGCGAGGCGTCCTTGTAGTAGTCCGCGACGTCCCTGTAGAACTTGAGCGCGAGACCGCCGAACGCCTTCTTGTTGCCGATGTCAGTCTGGCCGAGGCCGCCCGTGGTAAGGCCACCAATGCGCGTCTCGGGGCACACGATCACGGCCTTCTTGCCATGCAGCTGCGCCTCTATGGCCGCGGTGAGCGCGGCGGGCGACGAGCCGTACGCCACGAGGTCGTATGTTGTCTCTGCGGAAACTGCGGATACGGCGGCCGTCACTGCGGCGGCCGCGAGGATTGATTTTGCGTTCATGTGCGTAATTGTACCAAAAAGGCCCCTGGCGGAAAACCATAAAACGCACAAGACATCGGGCTGGCGTCGGACGGTTTTTTTGTGTATAATATGTACATAAAGTCAACTGTAGCCGAGGTGCACCCATGAACACAAGCGAAGACTACAAAAACTTCCTCGCCGAGGTCCGCAAGGTCTCCGGGGTTGATTCTCTGAACCCCGACGACTCCGGGCTTGTAAGCGTGCGCGTTGACGACACGTACAACGTGAACCTCCAGTTCGTGGAGGCGACCGGCAAGGTGCTCTGCTTCATCGAGGTGGCCGAGCTGCCGCCCGATGCGCCGCGCAGCGTATACAGGGACCTCCTCGCAGGCGGGTTGTTCGGCAAGGAAACGGCCGGCGGCTACTTCGCGCTGGAACCGGAGACTGAAACAGTGGTGTACAACTACATCTTCGACCTCGACGAGGCGGCGAAGGACGTAGAGGAGTTCATCTCCACGCTCGAGAAAACACTCCAGCTATGCGACGTCTGGGCGGAAAGGATCAAAAACGCCCTGTCGGACTCCGGCTCTGGCTTCAACATCGACGACCACCATCCCGCCGTTTTCCACATCAGCCCGTAACCTTTTCCATCCCGCGGGTGTATACACGGCGAAAGGAGAGTCGTTGTGATGCTGAACATAGATTCATTCAGGAGGGTAGCCGATTCGGCGTTCTTCACTTCGCGCGACATCGCCGTGCAGGGCCAGGGCAAGAACGCCACCGCGAGGCTCGGAAACTACGTGTTCTCGCAGGGGGCGAAGACGAACGACGCGACGATGGCCGCGTTCAGGTCCGCGCTCGAGAAGGAATACGGCGTGTTCGGCGCGAACGCGTTCGACTCCACGCTAGGCGCGCGAAGCTCCATGCACATGTCACTGCGCGCCATGGACGTCAAGCAGACGCTCTCCAACCTCGCTCAGATGCGCAGCAACCGCTTCGTCGCTGAGATAAAGCGCCAGCTCGACACCTCCCCGCAGCTGCTTGCCCTCCCCCAGGAGGACCGCGACAGGATACGCGACGAAATCGCAAAGGAGATAGAGAAAGGCACGGACCTCAAGTCGTGCCGCACTGCCGCAGACGTTGGCGTAGCCGCCCAGAAGCGCATCGCGGCCGCGATGGAGGCGGTGCGCAACGACTCAGACCTCGGCTCGGTGCGCATCGGCCCACGTCAGCACATGGCCACCGACGTTGCGGGGAACAAGCCGACGGGCCTCAGGAACCTCAGCACCGCATTCGCGAAGGGGGAGACGTCCATTGCCGACCTCGTCAAGCGCGGGCTCGCCGGCGAGGGCATGCGCGTGAACCGGTCCGAGACGAACCCCGTAATCCTCGAAAAGCTCAAGACGAACGGCGTGGAGCCTGGCTTCATCTACAGGAACGACTGGTCGGCGGACGACACACGCGGGCTTATGGCCGAGATCGGCTCGGAGGCGAGCCGGAGCGCCCTGGACGACCTGAAGGGCAAGGACCCCTCGTTTGCCGCGAAGTGCGCAGGCAAGTCGCTGCGCGAGCAGATCATGCTCGCCGGGCGCGCGCATCCGGCGGGCATAGCGGCCGTTGCGGAGTTCGCGATACAGGACGCCGCACAGGCACTGCGCTACGACGGCGGGCGCGTGCCGTCCGGCTATGTGTTCAAGGCGCTCGCCGAGGGGCTCAGGGGGCAGTTCTGCGAGCAGGACATCGCGAAGATCGCCGACGGGACAGCAGGCAAGGCCCTCATCAAGGAGGCCAAGCTGTACCTCTTCGCGCAGATACGCGACGGCGTGATGAACGTCGGGCCCAACGACGACTTCCACGAGATGTCGCCGATCTTCAGGCACTTCTCGGAACGCGCCATCGTGAAGCTGGACTACAACGAGGGCGACAAGTTCTACTCGGGAGACTCCGCGCACGCAGGGACGTTCATGCGCCCCGAGCGCGTCGCGGTCGGGCGGAAGATGGGCCAGCTCTACCGGTTCACGTCGCGGCAGTCCGCCGACACGATATCCGCCGGCGCCGTCACGGAAGCGCTCGCCAACGACCTCACGCGCGTCGCGGGCGTTCCCTCGCAGGAGCTCGAGATCGTGCGCGGGGAGTACTCCGACGGCCACCCCAAGCTCATGCTCGCCGCCAAGTTCGCGCAGGGCTACAAGGACATGGAGGCCGGCATGCTAAGGGACGGGCGAGTCGTGAAGCCCGCCGGGGCGGACCCGGAGATGGAGATGGAGAGCCTCGGGAAGTACAAGGCCTTCTTCCTCGTGACAGCCGACCGAGACGGCATCGGCAAGCGCGGGCAGAACAAGGGCTTCGTGAACGGAAAGTTCTTCGCCATCGACCCAGGCCACTCGCTCGAGGGGAACGGCAAGTACCTCAAGATATCGGACGACCTCTCGTTCAAGGACACATACGGCGCGAGCACGAAGCCGCGCTTCAACAACTTCTCCGTGTTCGACGACGACACGTTCTTCTCCAAGTTCAAGGGCGTCGCGAAGCTGCGCGACCAGATGCTCGCCGGCGAGTTCAAGAAGATATTCGACGACTACCGCACGGCGTTCGACCCGGAGGAAGACGGGATCTCCGAAGCGGAGAAGTCGCTTCGCAGGGGAATAATCGACGACATCAACAAGAAGGAAAAGGAGTTCAACGAGAACCTCCGGAAGCTGATCGACGTCTGCGCCAACAACCTCGAGCTCTACGACGAGCTCTCTGGCGACGGTCCCGTGATCCAGCAGGGAGCGATCGAGACCGTCGCGAACCTCGAGAAGCTCACATCGCCGACGACGTGGGTGAGCAAGAGGGGCGAGGTCGCGCTGAACCACCTCGAGGTTTCGCCCGATACGCGCGTCCCGTGGAAGGCATCCCTCAAGGGTGACAGCATCGTCTACTTCTGCGAGACGAAGATGTCCTACGAGACGACGCAGTTCCTGTCGTCCGTGGTCGCGGCCGCCGGCGCGAAGTGCGAGACGGACGCACTCGGCGTGACGCGCGTCACCGTTCCGAAGGACAGGGCCGCGCAGTTCTTCGCGGCGTTCAACGAGGAGAAGGTCCAGCAGCTCACCCACCCGGCGGAATACAGGGCGCGCATGGAAGGAGGCGACGGGCTAAAGGAGGCGACGCCATACAGGCCCGTTCCGTACACGAGCCCCAAGGCCGATCCGCGTCCGCTCATGAGCGTCGACTCGCTTCCGGATCAGATGGACTTCGAAGTCGACGGCTATGTGTACAAGTTCCCGAAGATCCACTACCAGGACCTCATATCCAAGAGCTCGTCAGTACACCGTCCCCGCACCGAGGGCGAGCTGCGCGCGCTGCTCCAGGCGCAGGTGCGTCGCGGCCGCGAAGTCCTCGGCTCGCTGATGGCCGGCAAGGAGCACCTCTTCGAGCCGACGAACGAAAACATCGTCGCGCTCACCTACGCGCTCCACGCGGCGGCGATCAAGAACGGCGAGTTCATGTACCGCGGGGCATTCTCCATAGCGGACAAAGACGGCGCGATCGCGCGCTGGCTCGACAGGGCGGAGAACCTCTACATCCGCACGTCGACGCACGCGAAGCCCTACCAGTCGGCGCGGGTGGACGGGCACCTGAACATGCCGCGCGGATACGACGTGCCGACAGGCGCGGGAGGTCTCCTGAACGGCATGAGGACCTTCCACTTCTTCACGATACCCGACGCCGACGGACTCGTGAACGGCGGGAACGGAAACGGCCCGAGGCGCAGGCTCTTCCTCAAGTGCGAGACGTTCGGCATATTCTGCTCCACGGCGCACATAAGGATATTCGACAAGCCGGCGTCGATCGCCAAGGGCATGAAGACGCGCGGCTACAGGTTCGGCGACATAATCGAGTCCATCTGCCACGGCTCGTCGCTCTTCGCCTCGTACTTCACGCCGAAGGAGGCGCCGGGAATCCGGAAGGAGAACCTTACGCAGCGCCAGAAGGACGCCATCCAGTGGGCGCACGACAAGCTCGCCACGAGACACCCCGACCTGGCCGAGCGCCTCATAGCGGGGAACGTACTCGACGGCTCCGGCATCAACACGATGATCGACAACATGGCGTGGATACTCGACCACATGCCGGAGGACGAAGAAGAGCGCGCGTGGATAACGGACGTCCTTGACTTCATGCTAATGCCCCTGGAGCACGCCCCTGGCGCGAAGCAAGGCGGCGACTACGGCAACCGCATCGGCAACGAGATCATGATCGACTCGCCCTGATTGCCTCGCCCTACCAGGCCCGTGCCGCAGGCTAGACCAGGTTCAGGATGTCCGAGAACCCCGTGATGTCCAGCACCTCCCTGACCGAGGCCTGCGCGTTGGCGATCTGGAGCTCGCCGCCGTTGCCGAGCATCGCCTTGTGGGCGGTCAGAAGGAGTCGCAGGCCCGCCGAGCTCATGTATGGCACGTCCGCCAGGTCCAGCACGACCTGCTTCGCGTCGCCGAACTTGAGACCCGCCTCGAGTTCGGGGGCCGTAACCGTGTCCACGCGTCCGCTGACTGCGATCGTCAGCTTGCCGCCTTCGCTTGTAGTCTTAATCTCCATAGTCTTTCCCCATTGTAAGTATGTTCATGCCGTTCCGCCGCCTGTAGTTGACAGGCGACATGGTCTTCTTGACGATCAGTATCCCGAGCCCTCCCACCTCGCGCTCGGCGGCGCTCAGCGTGGTGTCCGGGTCGCGGTGCGCGAGCGGGTCGAAGGACCGCCCGTCGTCGGTGATCACGAGGCGCACGCCGTCAGGGTGGTGCCTCAGCTCGACGGCGAGAGACCAGCGCGTCGCGCCAGAGTGGTGGACGATGTTAGCGAATATCTCGTCGGCCGCGACGAGCAGCTGCCCGCGGATTGCCGCGGGGACCGGCTCGAGAGCCTTCACGAGGTCGTCGGTCGCCTTCGCGAGGCCGTCCATCGTCGGCTCGTATTCGCCGGTGAACATGCCCGGTGCGCCGCGGTAGCGCATCACGAGCTGCGTGCAGTCGTCTGCCTGCTCGGTGCCGGCGGCATGGCGGCGCACGTCCGCCTGGACGGCGTCGAGAAGCCCCATCTGCCTCTGCGGGCACTCGGACAGGACCTTCTGCAGCCGCTCTTCGCCGTACAGCTCGCCGGACGCGTCAGGCTGCTCGACGATGCCGTCCGTGTACAGGTAGATCGCGTCGCCCGGCTCGAGGTCCAGCTCGCCCACGCGGTAGCGGATCCCCGGCATAGCGCCAAGGACGAGCGAGGGACGGGACTTTAGGTACTCTACCTTGCCTGCTCGCAGCAGGACCGGGGGGTTGTGGCCGGCGTTGACGTAGGTGACATGGCCCGTGAAGATGTTGATCTCGCCGGCCCACACCGTGACGAACGTGTTGGACGTATTGCCCTCGCAGAGCGCGTCGTTCACCTCCTCAAACGCCTGCGCGATCGGCTTGCCGGTCTCGGCGGCGCTCTTGAGCAGCGTCTTGGCGTGCATCATGAACATCGCCGCTGGAACGCCCTTCCCGCTCACGTCCGCCACGAGGAAGAGCACTCGGTCCGCCGCGGTGAAGTAGAAGTCGTAGAAGTCTCCGCCGACCTCCTTCGCGGTGGACATGGAGGCCCAGATGTCGAAGGTGGGCATGTCGGGGAACGGCGGGAACACGGTCGGGAGAGCCGACAGCTGGATGTCCTTCGCCATCTCGAGCTCCTGGGCCGCATGCGCCTTCATCTGCTGGCGGACGAACGCCGAGATCACGAAGCCCACAAGCAGGGCAACGACGACAAGAGCGGCGCCGTTCAGCGCAGCAGTCGCGCCTACCAGGACGTCGCGCTGCACGGCAGCGGAGCCCTTCGGGATCATGACGTACACGGGGAAGCTCTCGATTTCCTTGCTTCTCCAGTAGAACGACTCGTCAGGGTCCGTCCACTGCGTGCCTTCGCGGTTCGGCTCTTCGTAGTCCGAGAGGACAAGCCCGGAGGCGGTCGTGACCACCACCCCGCCGGCGCCTGCGACGTGCCAGTTGCGGAAGAGGTCCACGATCGACGAGCGGACGAGCGAGCGCAGAGCGGCACCGTCGCAGCCTATCTCGACGAATCCGCCTGACGGACGCCACACGCCGACGAACTTGCGCCACGCGCCGTTCGCCGCGCTTGCGAGAAAAGGCTGGCAATGCTCTGTCGCCTGCCCGTTCACGAGGCGCATCATGCCAGCGGTCTTGCCGCCTGCGGTGGCGAAGTTGAAGGCGGGCTTTCCGTCGTGGGCGAGGTAGTCCGGCACCGACGATGCGGTGACCACGCCCGCCGAGTCGACTATGCTGATTTCCGTCACGCGCAGCTCGCGCGCAAGGCCCTGCAGCGAAGCGACGTCTGTCGGATGCCCATCGTCAAGCCGCTCGCGGACCGCCATGCACTGGCGGACCAGCCGTGCGTTGACGCGCCCCACGAGTTCGTCCTCAACGCTCTCGAACGTTCGGTCGATCAGCGCGAACGCGTCGCGTTCGGACATGCGGTTGTGCAGCAGCCAGGAGAAGGCCAACGACAGCAGGAACGCAGCCAGCACGCTGGCGGCCAGCTTGACGTTGAGGCTGCGGCGCGGCGTCATTTCGCCCTCCTTTCGGCAACGACCGCGTTGGCCGCCGCCAGCACGTCCGGACGACGCTTGTCCACGGCAATGCCATAGTCCTCGCGCGTCTCCAGCGGCGTGTTCTTCAGGCGCCCGCCGGACTTCTTCGCAATGGCCCTGAGCGGCTCTGCGTCAAAGAACACCGCATCGAGTTCGTCCCTTTCAAGCGCGGAAACAGCATCCTCGAGGTGCGCGAACCGCATGGGGTCGCATCCGTGGTGGCAGAGGTACAGGTCCTGCACCGTGTCGGTCTCCACTCCGATGCGGAGCGAGGGGACGTGCGACATGCGCGGGAAGACGCCGTCCTTCCTGTAGAGGAAGCACGGGCCGCCGAAGGCGTACGGCTCCGAGAAGTCGACGTCCCTGCGACGCGCCGGCGTGATTGTGATGGTGGCGATGGCGAAATCCGCCGTCCCCTCCTTGAGGCGGGGCAGGATCGCCGAGAACTCAACGCCCTCCACGACGAGCCCGCGGCCCATCTTGGCGGCGACCTTGCGCGCAAGATCCACGTCGGTCCCGACTATCGCACCCTTGTCGTCGACGAACGAACATGGTGGGTCGGTCGGATGCGTGATGAAGACGAGCGGACGCGACGCATCGGCGATGCGCGGGTCCACGGCCGGCCGCCCAGACCTGTCCGAGCAGCCTGCAAGTGCAAGGAGAGCAAATATCAAGAAAGGTCTCATAGCTTGAATACGTTTCGGTTGAAGCCGGTTGTCGTGAGGTTGCGGCGGCTGGGGATGGCCGTCATGAGGTTCGACACCAGGTAGCTGCGAAGCGAGGAGACCCTGTTGTCCGTGTCCGTGATGTCGAATATCTCGCCGTCGTCGCGAAGGACAAGGGTCAGTCCGTCGTTCAGGTCGACAGTGACCTCGGCCTTGATCCGCCTGCCGGAATTATGGTCGTGGACGACCATCAGCGCCTCCTCCACGAGAAGCGCGGCCTTCGACGCGCGCCTCACCTCGACGCCCTGCCGCTTGAGGTGCTCCTCCACGGCCGCCGAAGTCGCGCATACCGCGGACGGATCGAGCTCCAGGTCGAACACGCGCAGGGCGGACTCGCGCCTGCCGGGCAGAAGGAACGGGAAGAGCCTGATGCCGCCGCGGACCAGCACGTAGACTGCGACGAGCCCAAGCGCCACGCCAGGCGCCAGGCCGAGGGCGAGCCAGACGCCTCGCGCCCCAAACAGCGGGCCAAACGCAAAGAGGAGCACAAGCGGGAGGACCGACACCGCCAGGAGCGTCAGCACCGCCGAAAGCGTCTCGCGCTTGATGAAGACGTAGTACGAATTGAAAAGCAGCACGAGCGACAGGGCGGGAAGCGCAATCGAGACGATCCGCACAGCGAGCATGGCCTCGGGGATCGTCGCCGGATTGTCGATTCCCACGAGAAGCAGCATGAGCCTCGGGAACGCAAGCAGGAGCAGCATTACGCCAACGCCCTCGACAAGGGCCGTTGAGAGCGCCGCGCGCATGATGCGCTTCGTCAGCAGCGCGTTGCGCTCGCCGATGTAGACGCTCGCGAGCGGCTGCGCCGCGTTGGCGACGCCGTCGAAGACCTCCGATATGCCGATCGTCATAACCACGACAGCGAGGACCGGCAGCGTGTCGGAGCCGAAGCGCGCGATCACGTACGCGTTGAGGGCGAACATCAGGACCGCCTTGCCGATGTTCTTGCTGGCGTCGCCGAACGACGTCCTGCATATCCTCAGGAAGTCGTACATTATGAAGTGCCGCGAGAAGCCGAGCATGCAGCCCTGCCTGCGGAAGTGGAGCAGAAGCACCAGTATCGCGGCCAGCGAGCCGAGGCCCGTCCCGATCGCGCACCCGGCGGCGCCGAGGGACAGCGTGAGCGGGATGGAGAGCACGCAGTTGCCGACCAGCTGCACGACGTACGAGACGAGCGACAGCCTCGCGTCGCCGTCGGTGTAGCACATCGTCCCGAGGAAGAACGTGACCGGCTGGAGCGCGGCCGCCGGAACGAACCACAGGCAGTAGGACGACGCCGCCTCCGAAACGGCCTGCGAGGCGCCGAAGGCCGCGATCACCGGCCCGCGCACGGCGAAGAGCACCACCGCGACGGCAAGGCCCAGCACGGCCGAGGCCGCGAACCCGAGCGTGAAGTACCCGCGCGCGCGGCGCACGTGCAGGGCGCCGAGCTCCGTCGCGAAGAGGACGCTCGTACCTACCGCGACGAGCATCCCGACGAACGTGACGACCTCGAACACGCCCTGCATCAGGTTGACGGCCGAAAGCCCAGTCTCCCCCAGGATGTGCCCGCAGATGACCGAATCGGACAACCCCATAAGGAATTCCGCCGCCATCGCGAACGTGGCGGCAGGCATGAAGGACCTGAACTTGGATGTCGCAAAAGTCATTCGGTAGTCAATGCATCCACGCCGGAAGCCCTCCGGCCGTCAGGGAGGCATGCTCCCCTCAGCTCACGGCTGGTTCAGCTGCATGAGGGCGCGGCCAAGCATGTTCGTGATCGCCGCCGACTCGAAGCGGTCAACATATCCGTCCGTCAGGAAGCCGGCGAGCTTCTCTATCAGCTTGTTGAACTCGCCGTCCCTCTGATGCTCCTCCAGCCACTTCTTGATGACCTTGGCCTCTTCGGTGTCGACCTTGGAGTCATCCTGAAGTACGCCCCTGGTCAAGAGCCAGAATTCGTCATGCAGTTCCTTGCGTGTCATCATTGCTCATTCTCCTGTAAGACCCGTTTGAAAGCCTTTATGGGAGAATTTTAACACAACTTGTTGAGACAGTCAATTGCCCTTTCAAATCCATGCTCCGCCTGGCGGAAGCCGCGTCCCGACGCGTCAAACCGCGCGCCTGATCCGGTAGAGAAGCGCGTAGTTGACGGGGATGACGACCATGGTCAGGATGGTCGCGAAGGCGAGTCCGCACATGATGGTCACGGCCATCGCCGCGTAGAACGCGTCGGCGACGAGCGGCATCATGCCGAGGATAGTCGTGAGCGCCGCATTCGCTACGGGCCTCAGGCGCGTGACGCCCGACGACACGACCGCCTCGAACGGATCCGTCCCCGCGGCGAGCTGCGCGTTGATCTCGTCCATCAATACGATCGCGTTCTTGATCTGCATGCCGACGAGCGAGAGGAACCCTAGGAGCGCCATGAATCCGAACGGCTGGTCGAAGCCGAGAAGCCCCGCCACCACGCCAACGAGGATGAGCGGAACCGTCATGAAGATGACGACGGCCTGCTTCACGGAGTTGAAGAGCATGATCACGATGAGCACCATCACCGCGAGGATCGGCGGAATCTTCGACTTGAGCCCCGCGTTCGCGTTGGACGAGCTTTCGTACTCCCCACCCCACTCGCACGAGTATCCGGCTGGCAGCTCCGCGCCGAGCGCCTCGAGCTTGTCCCTCACGCGGAGCCTCGCCTCGGCGGCGGTCGCAGCGCCGCGCGGATTGCACTTCACCGTGATGCACGGCAGCCGGTTGCGGCGCTTGAGGCGCGCCTCCTCGGTCTCTGTGTGGATCGCCGTCGCGACCTGCGCGAACGGAACGGAACAGCCGAGGGCGGACGACCACACCCAGGAGCAGCGCAGCGAATCCGGGTCCTCGCGCTCCTCGCGTGGCGCCCTGAGGACGATCGGCAGCGTGTCGTCGCCGTCGTGGTACGATCCAACCGTGAGCCCCACCGTCGCCTCCTTGAGCGAACGGGCGACGTCGTGGCGGGTGACGCCGAGCTTGCGCGCCCTGTTCTCCGCGACTTCCGGCACCATCACGTCCACGCGGTTGCGCCAGTCGCTCTGTATCTCCTTGAACCCGCCGTCCGCGCGGAGAATCCCGAGAGCCTTCTCGGCCGCGGAGCGCAGCACCTTCGGGTCCGGGCCCTTGATGCGGAACTGTATCTTCTGCGCGTCGCCAGGTCCGAGCACGAACTTCTGTCCGTACACTAGCGCGTCCGGCACGAGGTCGATCGCTAGCTTCTCGGCCTTCTCCATGAGCGCGGGGATGAGATGGTAGTCCTCGACGTCCACGAAGAGGATCCCGTACGCGTCGTCAGCGTCTTCGGGCGTGTACGTGAGGAGGAAGCGGAGCCCGCCGCCTCCAGCCACGGACGTGACGCCCGTGACGCCCTCGAACTTGCCGACGGCCTCGGCCATCTTCGCCACGCGAGATTCGGTGGCGTGGATGGACGAGCCCTCGGGCATCCAGACGTGCACCATGAACTGGTTGCGCGTCGACTCGGGGAAGAAGTTCTGCTTCACCTTCGTGAACCCGAACGCCGCGGCCGCGAGCATCGCGCCGAGGACGAGCCACGTGAGCCCACGGTGGACGATGCAGAACTCGAGGAACGCGCGGTACGCGCGGTAGAATCCGCCGGCGTAGGGATCCGCCTTCGCGGCGGACGCGCCCTCCTCGGGCGACTTCTTCTTGAGGAACCGCGCGGCGAAGAGCGGCGTCACCGTGATCGCGAGCACCCAGCTCAGGAGAAGCGAGATCATGAGGACGAGGAAGAGCGAGCGGCAGTACTCGCCGGTGGAGTCCTGCGACGCGCCGACGGGGGCGAACGAGAGTATCGCGACGACCGTCGCGCCGAGGAGCGGCCACTGCGTCTGCTTCACGACCGCGATCGCGGCCTTCGTGCGGCTCTCGCCCTTCTCGGCGGCGACAAGCACCGCCTCCGTAATCACAATCGCGTTGTCGACGAGCATGCCGAGCGCGATGATGAACGCGCCGAGCGAGATGCGCTCGAAGATGAGCCCCATCTGGTCCATCACCATCACCGTGGCCATCACCGTGAGTATGAGGACGCCGCCGATGAGGAGTCCGCTGCGCATGCCCATCGTGAAGAGGAGCACCGCGATCACGATAACCACGGACTCGACGAGGTTGACTACGAACCCGTTCACGGCGGTCTTCACGCTCGAGGCCTGGTGGGAGACGATCCCGACCTCGATCCCCACCGGGGTCTCGGCGAGAAGCTCCTTCATGCGCTTGTCGATGGACGCACCCATCGTCATCACGTTGCCGCCCTTCGCCGTGGAGATGCCAAGGCCGACACAGGGGCGTCCGTTGTAGCGGACGATGCACGTCGGCGGCTCCTTGTAGTCACGCGTGACTGTCACTATGTCGCCGAGGTGCAGCGTCGAGAACGAGCCGTCGCCCTGCGGGATCGTTATGACGAGCCGCTCGAAGTCCTGGATGGCCCTGATGTCGCCGCTCGGGTAGAGCCGGACGTACTTGTCGTCCACGCGCATCTTGCCGGCGTCCGACGCCGCGTTCTGCCCCTCGACGACGCGCTGCACCATCTCGGGCGTGATGCCGAGGTTCGCCATCTTCGCGCGAGACATCTCGAACGACACGATTTCCTGGCGGTCGCCCAGGAGGTCGATCTTCGCGACGTCGTCGCAGAGCAGCAGCTCGCGCCTAAGAAGCTTCGCGTGCGCCCTAAGCTCCGCCTCGGTGAAGCCGTCGCCGTAGATCGCGTAGAGCACGCCGTAGACGTCGCCATAGTCGTCGTAGACCGTTGGCTTGGTGCATCCCGAGGGGAGCGACGAGGCCGCGTCGCCGACCTTGCGCCGGAGCTCGTCCCAGATCTGCGGAAGCGCGGTTTTGTCGTACTTGTCCTTCATCTCCACGAGGATGACGGACTTGCCCGGATACGACGTCGAGGTGACCTTCTTGAGCTGGCCCATCTGCTGTATGGCCGTCTCGAGCGGGTCCGTGACCTCGTTCGCGACCTCCTCGGCCGTGGCGCCGGGGTAGAGCGTGACGATCTGGGCGTTCTTGATCGTGAACTCGGGGTCTTCGAGTCGCCCGAGGTTGAAGTAGCCGAGGATGCCGGCCAGCAGCATCGCGACGGCGAGCGAAACCGTCACCGTCGCCTTCTTGATGCAGGCTTCTGCGATGTTCATCGGCTCACTCCCCGTACAGCGTGACGGTCTGGCCTTCCGTGAGCAGTGTCACGCCGGCGACGGCGATCCTGTCGCCGCTCGCGAGGCCCGACTTCACGGCGATGTCGGTGCCGAAGAGGCGTCCGGTCTCGACCTTCTGCCTGACGGTCCTGTATTCGCCCTCCTTGTCGGTCTTGACGAGCTTCCACACGAAGTGCGCGCCTGTCTCATCCGCGCCCACGGCCACTGTCGGCACCTCGAGCGGGAACTCCAGCCCCTTCCCGCCGGCGTCCGCCTTCTTCTTCGCGCCGCCCTCGATGACGAGCGTGACGCTCATCCCGGGCAGGATCACGAACTCCTCGTGCGCCGGCATGGAGAACGTCGCGGTGAATGTCTGCGTGCGGTCGTCGGCAACGGACGTGAATTCCTCGAACTTTGCGTCGAACTCGTTCTTCGGCAGCGAGTCGAAGACGACGAAGTAGCGGCGGCCCTTGAGCTCCGCGACGAAACGGCGGTCGATGACCATCGTCTCGGGGATCGACACGTCGAACTTGACGACGTCGGTGTTCTGGAGCGTCAGGATCTTCTGCCCGACCGTGACCATGTCGAGCGACGATGGGTAGGTGTCCGCGACCTGGCCGTCGTAGGGCGCCTTGATGACGCAGCTCTCGAGCGCCTTCCTCGCGATCGCGAGCTGGGCGGCGGAGGTCTTCACGGCGGTCTCGGCCTTCGAGACCTCCTCCTTCGAGACGCCGCCCGTCTTAGCCGCGTTCTTCGTGCGCTGGAGAGTAAGCCCGGCCCGCTCGTGCTCGGCCTCGGCCTTGTTCACGTCCGCATCGTAGTCGCGCGCGTCGAGCTTCGCGAGGACGTCGCCCTTCTTGACGCGCTGGCCCTTGTCGGCGACGATTTCAAGGAGGCGTCCGGGCACCTCGAACGAGAGGTCGCGAGACTCGCCGGCCTTGACCTTGCCGGGGAACCTGAGCTCGGGGAGCGAGACCCTCTCCGTCACGACCATGCTCCTCACAGGCCTGACGACAGCTTCCTCCGGCGTCTTCGCCCCGCCCCTCGGCCACAGCCATATCGCCGCAACGCCCGCGGCGAACATCGCCGCGCCAATGACCTTCCCTGCTGCTACTTTCATTTCAGACTCTTCTGCTTTTGTAATTGTCAAACCGGCATGAAGATGCCGTCGATGGCCTGGCCCGGCTGCGAGTCGCCGTCCGTCCCGGCCTGGCCACCCGCACCCTCGGCAAGGCCGTTCCAAGTCGCCAGCACATTCACGAACTTCTCCACGAACGAGAAGAAAGCCTCTTCACCCAGCCCGGCGAGCCGCTCGGAGGCGAACAACGTCAATGCGCCCGTGTCGGGGTTGATCGAAAACGTCGCGCCGCCAGTGCCGCGGTGGAAGTGGTTCGCCTCCATTGCGGACCTGAGGAACGCGTCCTTCCTCTCCGGGTCGGGCAATGCGACTTCGCCGAATATCCAGACCTTGTCGTCAGTATCGTTCGTCGTCATGCCGAACACGTTGCCGTCGGCAGAGAACTTCCACACCCCTTCCACCGGGGTGGCGTCGTCGATCCCTGCGTTGTCCGCAAACCTTGCGATCAGTTCGTCTAGTTTCATGGTGCTGCTGTTCCGCTTCCTTTCCTAATGAAGATTGCCTGCCGCGCCGCTATGCCTGTATCTCGCCGAGGATGGCCGTGCCGCCCCGCAGCGCCGCAACGGCAGTGGCGAGCATGTGTCCGCCTGCCTGCGCGTCGATCTGCCCTGCCTGGGCCAGAAGAGCGTCGTAGTCGTTGGACTTGAGCGTCCCGAAGGACTCGACCAGCTTCACATCATTAAGTCCCATGTTGAGGACCGCATGCCGCACTGCCGCGGAGGAAAGCTGCTCGTCCGGCCCCAGGTTCATGGCCGCGGCCACGCGCTTGAGGTTGTATCCGATGGCATCCAGCATGTCCTTGCGCTTGTCGGCGCTGGCGCCCCATTTCGCGTCCGCGTCGGGACGCGGCGACTGCACGAGGAAGGTGGTCGACGCGCGGGAGATGGTCGCAAGGTCCCGTCCGGAGAGGCGCTCCCCGGGCGGGAGCGCGCGGTTCCGCCCGGCCAGCGCATGCGCGACGTCCTTGACGCGGCGCGTGGCCGCGTTGCCTGCGTCGTACTGCGTTTCAAGCCGGCCTGCGAAGCCAGCCGCCCCGAACAGGCCGTATTCGGAGATCACCGCCCCGCGCAGCTCGTTCTGGTGCCCGAAGATGACTTCCACGCACACGTCGGTCACGGACTTGTCTATCTTCGCCGCCGTGTTGCGGAAGGAGCTCTCTCCGTCCTCCGTCTCGCTCGACATGCGGCACTCAAAAGCACTGGCCATGTCGGCGGCCAGGCTGGTCAGGTTGTGCTCGATGCTATTAAAGAGGTCCCCCTCTTCCTTGTTGTCGGACACGATCTGCCCGTTCTGTATCTTGCCTTCCCGCTCGAGGGCCTCAAGTCTCTCGAGGTTGTCCAGGAGGAATCGGACCGATGTCGTGGTCACAACGCCGACCTCGACGGGGTCGATTTCGTCGCGGTTGTAGACGGGCGCCGACTTGAGCGCAACGAGAAGCGGCTTGAGCTCGTTCTTGGCGCGCTCGGGGTCGCGCGAGAGCGCGTGCAGCTCCTCCCTGCCGGCCTCAGTGCGGGCGTACGCCGCAAAGTCGGCCGCCGCCGCATGTACGGCCTCCGACGAGTACGGCGTGTCGGCATCTCCGACGTACGCCCTCGCGACGGCCTTGAGGAGCGAGAACGCCTTGGGCTCGCCGGGGCTGTCCGCAAGATCCGGCACGTCGCAGTAGATCGAGTTGGCGGCTATCTCGATGTCGGCGACAGTGCGGTCGATGTCCATGACGATGTCGCAGAGGCGCACGTAGCTCTGCACGAAGTTCTGCAGCGGCGCAGGCACCGGGACGTCCTCGCCCTGGACGACCGCGGCGAACGCCTGGATTCGCGACATGAGCTCGAGCGGCGACCCGCGCTTGAGGATGTCGGCGAGGCGCGCCATGGCCGGCGAGCCCTTCGCGAACTTCCGGTCGAAGGCCGCCTTGGCCTCGGGGTCCATCAGCTTCTTGAAGTTCAGCACCACATGGTCTGTGTCGCCGGAAACGACGGCCGCGAGCATCATCTTCATCGCGCCCTGGTCGGCCGGCGAGAGGCGGGAGCAGTTGCCGAAGTCGATGAACGTCGTGCCGGACGGTCCCGTCATCAGGTTTCCGCCGTGCAGGTCGCCGTGGAAGAACCCGTTCCCGAAGAGCGCGTTGTCGAACCAGGCCTTGGCGATGTCGAGCACCTGGTTGCGGCGGTCGTTTAGCTTGGCGACCTTGGAGATCAGCGTGCGGCGGGCAAGAGCCATCTGCACGGGGCTGGAGGCCTTGTAGACCGTCTTCACGGCCCCTTCCACGCCCGTCGCGTGCCTTAGCGGGGCGAGGACCTGCTCGGCCTCCTGGCGGATGGTGTCGATGGTGTTGTCGAACGTGTTGCCGTCTGCCTTCTTGATGATCATCGAGGTCATCGTGGAAAGCGAGCCCTCGAGCGTCTCCATGGTGTGGATGGTCTCCACGCCCTTCGGCCTCTCGTAGATCTTCGTGCCGATGCCGACGTTCGTCGACTCCAGCGTGAGGTCGAACTCCTCGAGTATCTTGCGGTACTGCCCGTCGAACGTGGCCTTCATCGCCGGGTCGTTGCCGATGATCTCGTCGATCATCGCCTTCTCGCGCTGGATGGCGGTGTCGACGTTCGGGCGGAGCAGCTTGATCACGCACTCCTCGCCGATGTACGGGTGCTCCTTCGTCTTGATGGTGCAGAGGAACGCCTGGCCGACCGATGCTGCGCCGAGGCTCCGCTTCACCTCGATGGAGAGTATGTTGCCGTTGGAGCTCCGCACCAGCTCGAGCATCTGCGCCTTCACGGCCTCGTCGGGGATCGGCAGCAGGCGGGACTTCATGTCCTTGAGCGCCAGCTGCGTGTCGGGGTCGAACGAGCTCAGCGGAAGGCCCTGGAGCATCTTCTGGAGGAGCGGCCCCGCGCCCTTCAGGAGCTCGGCGACCTGCTTGGCGTCCGTGCACCCGCTCTCCGCGTTGCGGATCATGGCGCTGAGCATGGCGCGCTTGTCCACCATCGCCGAGCGCGCGAAGTAGTTCTTGAGGACCTTCATCGTGAACGCGCCCTGGCGGGTCGACTCGTCGATGCCTTCCTTGCCCGTGAGCTCGGACAGCGTCTTCTGCCAGTCCTGCCTTACCTCCCCGTCGGCGTGCGGCGCGAAGAGCGCCGTCACCTTGGCCTGCATGCCGTCGACGAGCTGCGTCGCGACGCCGTCGATCTTGGCCTCTATCGCCGCGAGCGCGTCGCGCGCGCCGCGCGGCAGCGCATTGGGGTTCGCGAGGCGCGAGATGTCGAGCTTCTTGATGTCTGCGAGCACGTCCTTCACGGCGTCGCGCACGTTCTCCGGGAGATATATCAGGAGATCCTCCCCCTCCTTGCCGAGGCCGCCGAGGATGAACGCGAGCTCGGGCCCGTGCTCCACGAGGAGCTTCCTCACGCGCTCGCCAGGCATCGCCTTCCCGGCCGCGCCCGCGTCGAACTCCCACGTGTCCTTGTTGAGGAAGAGGTCGGCTATGATGTTCCTGACCGTCGCGTCGTCAGGCGCGATCGAGCGGCGCTGCTCTATTGGCCTCTGCGCTACGGTGGCGATCTTCACCTTGGCGTCTACGTCGGCAGCCGAAGTCTTCGAGAGCGTCTCGTGCATCTCGATCATCGCGCCAGAGTTGTACGCGGCGGGCGGGGCCTTGGGCAGGTCCGACGCCTTGAACTGGCCGTCAACCGCCTTTACCGCTATCTCGCGGAGCTGCGCAGTGGTGTACGCCGAGAACATCACGGGCAGCGTGCCCGTCTTGGCGGCGGCAGTCTTCGCGTAGAGCTCGCGTGCGCGCACCAGCGGCACCTTGCCGCTCTCGACGTCCGCGATCGGCGGCAGCGCGCCCTTGACCACCTCTGGGGCGAACGCGCCGGGCTTGGACGCTATCTCGTTCTCGATCATCCTGACGAGGCCGTCTGCGTCGAAAGCCGCTCGGACAGCCAGTCCTCCGATCTTCATGGTAATCCCGCCGCCGGGGAGCCGCTTCATTTCCACAGACGCGCCGGCAACGGGCAGGGTCCTGGCCGTCCCGTCCGGCCCGGCCGCGAGATCGCGCGCCGCGGCCAGCAGGTCCGTGGCCTCCTTCGACGAGAGCTTCGCCCCCGAAAGCGCGATCTCGCCAGTGAAGAGCTCCTTCGCCGTCTTCTGCGGGCCTTCGAGCTTCGCCAGCGGGTCCTCCAGGGCGATGTTCCAGAGCATTCCGTCGCCCGAGAGCTTCTTGTTGGCGCTCAGCGTGTTCATCACGTCCGTGTACGTCACCTGGGAGAACGGCTTGCCGACCACGCGCTCGCAGAACTCCGGGAGCCCGTCCAGCTTGAATCCGCTCATGGCCGCGATCGTCGAGAGGCAGAACACCTTTTCGTACACGTCGACCTTGGCCTTCTCGTCGGTGCCGTCAAGCGGGGCCAGGTCTATGCCCATTTCCACGAAGAGCTTCAGTATGCGGGCAGGGTCGAACGTGCCGAACCCGCGCACCTGAGTGATGTCGCCCCTGCCGCTCGACTGCAGCCTGTAGCTCATGGCGTTGACGGTCGCGTTATTACCGAGCGGCTTCAGGCGTGCGGGGACGTTCTGGATGCCGGTCGCAGTGAATCGCTCCTGCAGCCGGACGAGCAGCGCGGCCGCTAGCGGAGACGTCTGCTCGGACTTGGGCAGCAGCTCGCGGACGGACACGGTCTGGTTGTCCGCGATGGGCGCGTATATCTGGGCGGTAACGAGCTGGTGCAGCAGCGGCACGGCGTTACGCGGAACCGACGTGATGCTCAGCGTTCCGTCGCGCAGAGCGTCCTTGAAGACGTTCTCGTGCTTGCCCTGGTTGAGCACCTCGCTGAAGTTGCACACGTCGCGGTCGGCTGCGCGCATGCCCTTGGCGGAGTACTGGGAGAAGAACTCGAAGTCCCTGTCGTCAAGCTTGCACAGCTCCTCGTCGAGCTTGTCCAGCGCTTCCTGGACCGGCCTGCACACGCCGTCCACGTACTCTTCGCGGATGCTCTCCGAGCCGGTGTCCTTGGTGATGCCCATCTCCGCCAGCTTCTCATAGCCATGCACGCAGAGGAGTGTGCTTATCTTGAGCTTGATGAGCGCCTCGCCCTTGGCCTTCTCGCTCTTCGCCGCGTACTCCGGGTCGGCCTCGAGAAGCGTCCTGAACGCTGTCTCGTTGCGCGTGGTGCGCACCTGGCGGACGTGCTCGGGGTTCTCCTCGGCGACCTTCTTGTTGTACGCCTCCTTCAGCTTGTCCATGACCGCGAACTCCAGCGCCTGCTTCGCGTCCGCGCCGAAACGGCCTTCCAGCGCCGCCTTCTGCGCGGTCGCAAGCGCCTCCTTCTGGCCGGCAGTGATCCCGCCCTCCTGGCCGGCCGCGCCGATCCGCTCCATGAAGAAGTTGATCACTGGCGTCTTGTCCTGGAGATACTCGAATTTCTCGTTGACGTACGCCTCGACCATGCCGCGCGAGGAGAACGTCTTCGTCGTGGTGTCGAGCGCCGTGCGCGCAGCGTCTGCGAGCGCGGACGTGTTGATGCAGATGTTCCTGTCCACGACGAGCTTGCCGAGCGCGTCGGCGAGCTTGGCCTTCATCTTGGCCGTGTCCTCCGGCCCAAGGCGCTCAAGGTCCGCCGCAACGCCGTCGAGGTAGGACATGAGCGGCTCCATCGCAGTGCGGAACGCGGTCTCGGTCTTCTGCGCGTTGAAGCCGTTCTCCGTGTAGAGCCTGTTGAACGTTTCGCGGATCTGGTTCTTAAGCGCCTGAGCGGCCGCGTCGAGCTGCATCCCCGCGTATGCGCCGGAGCTATCCGCAAACGCGACGAACACGCGGTCGACCTTGAACTCGAAGTCGCGGCCCTTTGCGTTACCCTTCCAGATCGTCTTCGCGTTTTCGTCGAGGATCGCCACCTTCTGCGGCTTCGGGGCGAGCGTCTCGGCCTTCGTCGTGATGGTCTCCTTGGCGGCGAACTTCTCCATCAGGTCGCCCACCACGTCCCGGAAGGCCTCGGACACCTGGTCCTCGGTTACCTTAGGGGCTTCCACATCGGGCTCCAAGATGAATGCTTCGTCGGTCACTTCGGCGGGATGGGCGAAGTCCGGCAGCGACGGATGCGACCAGTAGAGGCGGTCGAAGACCTGTTCGCGGATGACGGCCATGTTCTGGCGGACGAACCTCTCGACCTCGGCGGGCGAGCGTCCCTTGAAGTCCGCGCCGAAGATGTCGCGCGCCTGGTTGACGCGCGCCTTGAGATCGGCCGGCGGCCTGAGGCAGCCCGCGCCGTCCATCGCACCCTTCACGGCGCCCGACACCGATTCGTCCAGGATGCCCCTTTGCTTGAGGGCGTCGATGTTCTCCTTGACGAGCGCGTCGTCTTTGGTGGCGCCGTCGATTATGTCGATGACTGTCTTGAGTTCGCGGCGCGTGAGGGGCGCGGAGAACGCTTCGACGAATCCCTCCTCGTGCGTCTCGGCGTTGACCGAGCGCTGCCCGCCCGACATTCCTAGCGCGTCGTAGATGCGCTGCATGTCCTCGAGCGAAAGCACCTTGCCCTCGGCGGAGGTCTGGATGGCCTGCAGGAGCGCCTTGCGCACCTCGGCGTTCTCCTGGGGGTTCGATTCCGCGGTCCTTACGTTCCTGCGGAACCAGTTGGCGATCGTGCTTCCGTAGTTGGCCTTCTCTATGCCGCTCTGGTCCTGCTTGACGACTACGTTGCCGTCGTTCACCTTCCCGAGAACGTTCCTGAAGTCGTTCAGTGTCAAATTAATAGCCATAGTCTTTTCTCCTGTTTGCCATTGCCCGACCTGTCTACTCACCGCGCCCCAAAAGGTTACAGCCGATGTGCGGCAGACCTGAAGGCTAGCCTCGCTTATCTGGCGGCATTATACCAAAAATCGGGGCAGGTTTCACGCGCCAACTCGTTTTTTGTGTATGCCGGGGATATTCCCCTGGCGCCCGTTCGCGGCGGCACCTTCAGTCGGCTGATGCCGTCGGCGCCGGCCTGGGCTTTTGCCGCTTGCCGAGATGGTAGCGCTTGGCCTTCTCGACGACCGTCGCCTTCGCGCCGTAGCGTTTTTCAAGTCCTTCCTTGCGCTCCTTCAGCGCGTCCGGATCGCCGTGGATCAGGTATATGTCCGACTTCAGGTTCTCGCCGAGCCACTTGTCGTTTTCGCGTGCGTCGCCGTGACCGGAAAAGCAGTCGAAGCACTCGACCCTGGCGCCAACCGGAATCTTCCTGCCGTCGGCAAGGACGATCGGGTTCGTCCCGGACCTCAGTTCGCGCCCGGGCGTTCCTGGCGCCTGGTAGCCCACGATGCAGACAACGACGTTCGTGTCTGGGACCAGGTCCTCAAGAAGCCCGTACGAGAACCCCATGTCCATCATGCCCGACGTCGTCAGGAGGACCGCCGACTTGCGCGAGTCCTTCTTCGGGTCGAAGCGGCGCTTCAACGGCGGCTCCGGCGATTTGAGCGGCGCGACCGCGCCCTCCGGGAACCATCCGGGGTTCTCCGCGTAGAGGTCCGTCATCTTGTTCCCTGAGGGAGACAGCGAATAGAGCGCCGATGGGCGCACCCGGCACCTCAGCACCTCCAGCAGAAGGCGCTGCGTCCTGTCCATCGCGAACGCCGGGATCCACACCATCTTGCCCTGCTCCATCGCGCCCGACACGACGTCCGAGAAGCGCGCATACTCCTTCTCCGCGTCCTTCGCGTCGCCCTTCGACTTGTCGCCGTACGTGCATTCGACGAACACGGAGTCGACCTTCGTGGACGGGCGTATCGGGTTTGCGAGGCGCGACCTGCTCGTGCCGAGGTCGCCAGAAAACGCAAAGGTCGTCTTGCCGTCGTCGAAGTATATCGCCGCGGAGCCGGGGAGATGCTCCACCGGACGGAACACGACCTTGAAGCCGCTTACCGACAGCTCCTCGTCGTACTGCACGGTCTTAACGAGCTTCATAACGTCCTCTACGTCCAGCTCGGCGCACGTCCTGCACGCGGTGAACTTCTGGACGTGCTCCTTCAGCCCGGAGTACTTTCCGTGGTACTCCTTCCTGTTCTTTGAGGACACCTTCTGACACCACTTGCAGTCTTTGCGCCAGTGCACCGCGTACCAGCGGTTCGTCCCCTGCTTGTCGCGCATGGACCACAGCCAGTCGCGCTCGTACGAGTCGTCGTACAGGACCTGCGACGCCCATGCGATGTCCGACAGCCTGCGCGTCGGC
>JAEEGL010854421.1_pt1 | contig 30746 bp, 30 predicted proteins | sample 9134231 | NCBI WGS metagenome assembly JAEEGL01 (sample SAMN16246548, study PRJNA631951) | gut metagenome | biome: gut microbiome; feature: rumen; material: fiber-attached | host: Bos | place: Iran: Karaj | collected 2018-10 | reverse complement strand
TCATTTAATTTACACATAAAATAATATTTTAAATTTTTTAGCACTTTTTTGTTGACAGTGCTAATTTTATGTCTATAATGTAGTTAGCACTTAAAAAATAAGAGTGCTAGAAAGGGGTCAAGATGTCTCTTACAAGAAAAGATAGAATATTAAAATTGATTGTAGAAGATTTCATTCAAACAGCTCAACCTGTCGGAAGTCATTATCTTCTTGAAAAATATGATCTTAATGTTTCTAGCGCAACTATTCGTAATGAAATGAACCAACTTGAAAAAGATGGATTACTTGAAAAAACTCATACATCAAGTGGTCGTATCCCATCAACGAAAGGTTATAAATACTACATCGAAAATCTTCGTGATAATACAGTTGATGACAAAATTAAGCATGAATTAAAGACAATTTTTGATTCATCCTCATCAGTTGAAGACATTTTAGGTAAAAGTTGTGAAGTTTTGAGCAACATGACCAATCTTGCTAGCGCTGTCTTAGGTCCAGGTGCTAGAGATGAAAGGCTTGTTAATGTTCAAATCGTTCCTCTTAACAACAAAACCTGCACAGCAATCTTTATTACAGATAAAGGATACGTCGAAAATAAAACATTTGTTCTTAACGAAGAAACAAGTGTACAAGATATGAAAAAGTGCATGGAAATCTTAAATAGCAGATTAACAGGAACAAAAATCAACGAACTCGTTGAAAAACTTGAAGTAATTAAACCAGTCCTTTCTGATTACATGACAAATTATGCTTATGTATATAACGTCTTACTTAATACATTCTATGAATTCTCTAAAGGTAGAAGTGAATTCTATGGAAAAGATAAATTACTTAATCAACCTGAATTCGAAAGTGATGCAAGTGAATTAAAGAAATTATTCGAATTATTCGAAAATCCTGATTATATCGCTGAAATGCTTGATAAAAAAGATTCAAACTTATTAATCGGTGATTTCGATAGCGAATATGATGATGTTAGTGTCATTTCTCACACAATTAGTGTTGATGGAAGTAATATAGGAAAAATCGCAATTGTTGGTCCACGTAGAATGGATTATGCAAAAGTTATGAATAATCTTGATTATGTTGCTCAACAAATTATTGATCACTTAAGTAAGAATAAAGTTAGAGAAGAGGTTTCTAAAGATGAAGAAAAATGAAGAAAAAGTTGAAGAAAATGTTAAAGAACCTTCTGAGTTAGAAGCTAAATTAGAAAAAGCAAATGCTGATATGGAATATTGGAAAAATCAATATTACAAAGCATATGCAGATATGGCTAATTTAAGAAAAGAAATCGAGCGCGATCATAGAGAAGCTATTAAATATAGACTTGAAGATTTCGCAGATAGTTTACTTGGAGTTCTTGACGCATTCGATATCGCATTCAAAACTCAACCTTCAAACCCAGAAACAGCTAACTATTTAAAAGGATTCGAATTCGTTTATAAACAATTGTTACAAGTCCTTGAAAACGAAGGAATTAATACAATCGAGCCAATAGTTGGTGGTAAATTCGATGAAACTACAATGCATGCTGTTGGTACGGTTGAAGATGAAGGCGAAGAAGGAATTATCAAACAAGTCCAATTAAAGGGTTATAAACTATATGATCATTTAATTAGAGCTTCAATGGTAATCGTTACTAAAAAACCAGAAAACAAAGAAGAAAATGTTGATAACAATCAACAAAATGCAGAATAAATTAATCTAATAGGAGGATTTAAATTATGGCAAAAGAAATTATTTTAGGTATTGACTTAGGTACTACAAACTCAGTTGTTAGTTATCTTCAAAGTGATGGAACAGTTAAAGTTATTCCTAACCCAGAAGGCACAATGACAACTCCATCAGTTGTAGGTTTCAAACCAAATGGAGAAGTTATTGTTGGTAACGCTGCAAAACGTCAAGCAATTACTAATCCAAATACAGTCTCATCAATTAAGAGACACATGGGAAGCGATTATAAAGTTAGAATCGATTCTCAAAACAAAGAATTCACACCTCAAGAAATCAGTGCAAGAATTCTTGGCTACATGAAATCATATGCAGAAGCAAATCTTGGACAACCAATCCAAAAAGCAGTTATTACAGTTCCTGCATACTTCAATGATTCACAAAGACAAGCTACAAAAGATGCTGGTACAATCGCTGGCTTAGATGTCGTCAGAATCATTAACGAACCAACAGCAGCAGCTCTTGCTTATGGTTTAGGTACAGATAAGAGTGAAAAAATCTGTGTATTCGACTTAGGTGGTGGTACACTTGATGTTTCAATCCTTGATATTGGTGATGGTACATTCGAAGTCGTTTCAACAAGTGGTGATAATAAACTTGGTGGTGATGACTGGGATAATGTCATTGCTGATTGGATTAGAGCACAAATTAAGATCGAATATAATCAAGATATTAACGATAAGATGGCTCTTCAAAGATATAAAGATGCTGCTGAAAAAGCAAAAATCGAATTATCAAGTTCATTAGAAGCTACAATCTCATTACCATTCATTGGTATGGGTGCAAATGGTCCTATTTCATTTGAAAAAGTATTAACAAGAGCCAAATTCGAAGAATTAACAAAGCATTTACTTGATAGATGTGTTGCTCCATTACAAAAAGCAATTCAAGATGCAAAAATGACATATAACGACATTAATGAAGTTTTACTCATTGGTGGTTCAATCCGTATGCCAGCTGTCCAACAACTCGTTGCAAGAATTACTGGTAAGAAAGTTAATTTAAGTGTCAACCCAGATGAAGCTGTCTCAATTGGTGCAGCATTCCAAGGTGGTATCTTAAGTGGTGATGTTAAGGATGTTATTTTACTTGATGTTACTCCATTAACATTAGGTATTGAGACAATGGGTGGTGTTATGACTCCATTAATCCCAAGAAATACAACAATTCCTACAACAAAATCACAAATCTTCTCAACAGCAGCAGATAATCAACCAGCAGTCGATATTATGGTTTATCAAGGTGAAAGAGGAATGGCACGTGATAACAAATTATTAGGTCACTTCCAACTTGCAGGTATTAAACCAGCACCAAGAGGAACCCCAAGAATCGAAGTTACATTCAATATCGATGTCAATGGTATTGTTAAAGTCAGTGCTAAAGACTTAGATACTCAAAAAGAACAAGAAATCACAATTAGTGGTAGTAATGGTCTTTCTAAAGAAGAAATCGATAGAATGGTCAGAGAAGCTGAAGCTAATAAAGAAGCCGATGATAAGAGAAAAGAAGAAGTCGAAATTAAGAATAAAGCTGAATCTTACATCGCAAACATTGACCAAGGTTTAAGAGAAAAAGGCGATCAAATGGATGCTTCTCAAAAAGAACAAACCCAAAAATTAAGAGATGAATTAAAGACAGCTCTTGATAACAACGATATCGCTACATTAAAATCCAGACTTGATGAACTTGAAAAAGCTGCTGCATATATGCAACAACAACAAGGAAATCCAGGTGCTGGCCAAGGATTCAATCCAAATCAAGGTCAAGACTTCACTCAACAACAATCATCTAATTCTTCACAAGAATCAAGAAAAGATGATGATGTAATTGATGCTGATTTTACAGATAAATAAATTTAGCTAAACGATATTAGGGAAGCTGTTAAATCAGCCTCCCTTTAAGTTATAAAGGAGATTGCGATTATGGCAAATAAACGCGATTATTATGAGGTTTTAGGGGTTGCTAAAACTGCAAGTCAAGATGAGATTAAAAAAGCTTATAGACAACTTGCAAAGAAATACCACCCAGATAACAAAGAAACAGGAGATGCAGAAAAGTTCAAAGAATGTACTGAAGCATTCTCTGTTTTAAGCGATGAACAAAAGCGTAAAACATACGATCAATTCGGTCATGCTGCTTTTGATCAAAATAGTGGCGGCGCAAATCCATTTAGTGGTAGCGGTTTTGAAGGATTTAACTTCAATGGTGGTGATTTTGGCGACTTAAACGATATATTAAACCGTATGTTTGGCGGTGCATTTGGATTTGGTGGAGGTTCATCAAGACGTAGTTCAAATGGTTCATATCGTGGAAGCGATACTTTGATGAGAATCAAAATCAACTTCATGGATGCAATTAATGGAACTACAGTTACAATTCCTTTAACTTATGATGAAAAATGTGCATCTTGTAAAGGAACTGGTGCATTAAACGGCACAGAATACGATAAATGTACATATTGTGGTGGTTCAGGAAGAATTATTAGTCAACAAAGATCAATTTTTGGACCTATAACAACCGAATCAGCATGTCCAACATGTGGTGGTACTGGCAGAAGAATTAAAACAAATTGTCCTGATTGTAACGGAAAAGGATATAAGAGAATTAAAAAGAATATTGATGTTAAAATTCCAGCAGGTATTCAATCTGGTCAACAAATTAGAGTTGCTGGCAAGGGCGAAAGAGGCGTAAATGGTGGTGATAATGGCGATTTATACTTAGAAGTCATCGTTGCAAAACACAATAGTTTTGAACGTGAAGGAAATAACATCCATATTGAAATTCCTGTAGATTTTGTTGATGCATGCTTAGGTGCAACACTTAAAGTCCCTACAGTTTATGGTGAAGAAGATCTTAAGATTCCAGCAGGAACACAACCAAATGATGTTTTAACAATCAAAAATAAAGGCGTTAAGGATTTAAGGGGAAATGGATATGGAGATCAATATGTCCATATCAACATAAAAATCCCAACACATTTAAATAGAGAACAAAAGAAAGCTTTAGAAGACTACAAATCATCAATCAAAAGTGGTGAAAGTTGGTTTGAAAAATTCAAAAAAGCGTTCAAAAAGTAAATAAAAGTATTATATTAATATCAAAGAGGATTAATTGATGCCTAAATGTAGATTTTGTGGAGAAAGTATTACAAAGTTTGACAAAGACATTTGTCCTTTTTGTGGTGAAAAGAAGCCTTTAGAAGGTGTTGATAATGCAACAATTGATATTACTCAATTTATCGAAACACTTCCTGAAGAAGATAAACATGTAAAATTTAAACAACATAAAAAGATTATTAATATCTTACTTTGCATGTTTTTAGGATATTTCTCTGCTGATTTATTCTATATAGGTTTTAAGAAAATCGGATTAATTAGATTATTAATTAATGTGACAATGCATGGTGCAGCATTTGCAGCTTTATATTTCATTGGACATGTTGAATTAATTTGGTCAATTCTATACCCATTTTTTGGCGTATTTATCGTATATTTTATTAATGCGTTTATCTTACTTTTCACAAAAGATAGGAAAGATGCAAACGGCGTTTTACTAAAGTAATTATGCAAAGATATTTTGCTACATATGACAAATTTAAAAATATCATCATCAATGACGATGATATTTTTCATATTAAAAAAGTGATGAGGATGAAAGTAAATGAATGTTTTGAACTCAATTTAGATGGAGACATTCTTTTATGTAAAATTTCATCACTAAATCCTTTTGAATATGAAATTGTCTCAAAAAAAGAAGAGAATCATGAACTCAATGGCTATATTAGACTTTTATACTGCCTTCCAAAAGGTGAAAAAGTTGATTTAGTTATTCAAAAAGCAGTCGAACTTGGTGTAAATGAGATCGTATTAATTAATAGCACAAGATCGATTGCCAAAATCACAAAAGAAAATAAAGAAAAGAAGATAGAAAGATTTAACAAAATCATTAAAGAAGCTAGTGAACAATCTAAACGTACAAAATTAATGAAACTTGAAGATGTAATATCTTTTAAAGAAATCGTTAATTATAAAGCTGATGTTTCTTTTATCGCATATGAAAATTCAACAAATTCTTTAAACGATTTAAATAAAATGTTAGAAAACATTTCTGGGAAAACCGTTAACGTTATTGTTGGTGCAGAAGGCGGCTTAACAAAAGAGGAAGTCGAATTAGCTTTAAACGATGGTTATCAAGAAATTACCCTTGGTAAACGTATATTAAGAAGCGAAACTGCATGTTTTTATATCCTTTCATTATTATCTTTCTTTATGGATAAATAATTATGGGAAAAGTTTTCGAATATATAGAAAAATATAGAAATAAAAATTTCTTTAAAGATTCTGAAGAAAACAAATTCTATAATAGATATAAGGGTCTTCTAACAATGAACCCTAATTTTTTAACTTATTTAGAAATTGATAATGATTTTGACGTTTTAAAAGCAAACATTATTATTAAATCCATTATAAATAAGGAAGAATTAGATACAGTCTTTGAAAAAGCACTAACAGATGAAGAAGCAAGTCAAAATCAAGAATCTTTTTCAAAACATTATGAAGAATGCATTAAAGATTTGAACTATATTAATGTAGAAGATGCTAAAATTTATATCCCGTTTTTTAATACACAAACTAATTTAGTTTATTATAAGGATTTTGATAAGATGCAAGACTATCCATATCTCCAATTAAGGAAAAAATTCGATAGTTTCATTATTAATCCGTTTCAAACTTATAATATAAGTTTATTTGACTCAAAATTTGTTAATTTAATCAAAGTTGGAGAAGCAGAATCTTGTGCAGCTTATTTCCATCCTGAATTATTTGAAGTATTTATTATCAATAATCAAGGATCTATCGATAATATCATATATTTATTTGATAAATTCATTAAAAATCCTGATAAAGAAAATATTATTGAAAGAATAAAACCATTGATAGAATCTTATTTTAATAACAAAATGAATGATTTTATTAATATTTTGTATAAGAATAATTTCATTAGTAGTGTAATTTTTAGTAAAATTTGTAAAGCAAAAGGTATTCTATGACATTTTTAATCGAATTTTTAGGCTGTAAAGTCAATAGTTATGAAGTAGAAGCATTGGCTAATGCTTTTTTTAAGAATGGTTATGAGCTTTTCGATGAAACTAAACACAATTCTCCAGATGTAATAGTTATTAATACCTGCGCAGTCACTGAAACAAGCGTTACTAAAGATAAAAAAGTAATTAAAAGATATAGAAAGCTTTATCCTGAATCAATTCTTGTTGTAATGGGTTGCTATAGTCAATATAAGTATGATTATGTTGCTAACGAACTAGGAGCAAATATTGTTTTAGGAACTACTCAAAGAATGAAAATTGTCGATTATATTCAAGAATTTTTAGTTAATAAGAAAACAATAATTGTTCATGAAGATAATTCAAAGAGTAGAGATTATGAAAAAATGAATATTACAAAATATATTGCTAATACTCGTGCATATGTAAAGATTCAAGATGGTTGTGATAATTTTTGCTCTTATTGCTTAATTCCTTATATTAGAGGAAGATCGAGAAGCAGAAATCCAGAAGATGTACTTTCAGAAATAAATGATTTAATCAACAACGGATATAAGGAAGTAGTTTTAACTGGCGTTGATATGGCAAGTTATGGTTTAGATTTAGAGAATAAAACAACTCTTAGTGACCTCCTGGAGATGATTCTTGAGAAATTCGATAATTTATATAGATTAAGGATTTCTTCGCTTGAAACAAGCCTTATTGATGATAAATTTCTAAGTTTATTAGAAAAGTTTGATAACTTTGCTAATCATTTACACATACCTTTACAAAGCGGATCAAAAAAGGTTGTCAAATTAATGAATAGAAAATATGATGTTCCTGAATTTAAAGAAAAAGTTAAAAAAATTAGGAATATTCGTCCAAATATTTCGATAACTACCGATGTTATTGTTGGTTTCCCTGGTGAAGAGGAAGAAGACTTCCTAGAGAGCTATAACACATGTAAAGAGATCGGTTTTTCAAAAATTCATGTATTTCCATTCTCTTCAAGAGAAGGAACAATTGCTTCGAAAATGAAAAACCAAGTCGATGGAAACACTAAAAAGGATAGAGTTCATAGATTATTAGCTTTATCTTCACAAATGGAAGAAAATTATTACAAAGAATTTTATGGAAAAGAAGTGGAATTCCTTTTTGAAGAATTTGATGATAAGTTACAAGCTTATAAAGGTCATTCATCAAATTATTTAGAGGCTTTTTGCAAATCTGAAGCAAATTTAAAAAACATTGTTAAAAAAATATTATTTACAAAAGAAAATTCTATAAAAATTTGACAATGTCAAAAAATTATTTTATCGATGGTTATCAGCAAAAATATTATTTATTAGAAAATATCAAAAAAATATTGCATTGCATAATCTATGCGAGTATAATATTCAATTGTTAGGAGATTATTATGGCTGTACCTTATAGAAGAACTAGTAAAACAACTAAGAGAATGAGAAGAACTCATTATAAATTATCAATCAATGGTGCTAGCGTTTGCCAACACTGTGGAGCATTAGTTAAAGCTCATACAGTTTGCCCAAAATGCGGTTACTACGACGGTAAACAAGTTGTTAAGCAATAAATCACGCGATCTTTGCGTGATTTTTGTTTTTTAAGCGAAATTAGAGCAAAAAGTAAAATTCTAGTAATAAATTAGTAGATAATTAGTATATATTCAGTAGGAGTAAGTATGAAATATAACAAATTAATTGACAATACTTTATTAAAAGCAGACGCTTCTGAGGAAGAAATTATTAATCTTTGCAAAGAAAGTAAAGAATATGATTTTAAATCAGTATGCATAAACCCATGGTTTATTCCTTTAGCAAAAAAAGAATTAAAAGGATCTGATGTCTTAGTTTGCACTGTTATCGGCTTTCCATTAGGAAGCATGACAACTGAAGCAAAAGTATTTGAAGCACAAGATGCTATAAATAAAGGCGCCGATGAAGTTGATATGGTTATTAATGTATCTGCTTTAAAAGAGCACAAAGATGAATATGTTTTTAATGAAATTAAAAAGATTAAAGAAGCTTGCGGTAATCATACATTAAAAGTAATTATCGAAACATGCTTATTAACCGATGAAGAAAAGGTTAGAGCTTGTCAATTAGCTAAAAAAGCAGGCGCAAATTTCGTTAAAACCAGCACAGGATTCTCAAAATGGGGTGCAAAACCTGAAGATGTTGCATTAATGAGAAAAACTGTTGGCGAAGAAATGGGCGTAAAGGCATCTGGTGGTGTCAGAACACATCAAGATTTGCTTGATATGGTTGAAGCTGGTGCTTCAAGAATCGGAACTAGTAAAGGTTCGGCATTAATGTAAATTTTTGCTTGAAACACATTTGGTATTATATTAGAATATTTTGGCATTAAAAAAGGAATGGAGGTGAGTTGAAGTGTCTAAAGTAGTCGTTAGAGAAGGCGAAAGTCTTGATGAAGCTTTAAGAAGATTTAAAAGACAAGTCAATAAAGCTGGAACCATTCAAGAATGCAGAAGAAGAGAAGAATTCTTAAAGAAAAATCTCAAAAGAAAACTTAAAAGCGAAAACGCTAGAAAGAAATACAGATAAAAAGATCGTCGCAAGACGATTTTTTTAATACTTTTTTAAATTTTTTCGGAAAAATCAGCATGTAAGTTGCGTCATATTTAGTGAAAGGAGTTTTTATGGATTATTTCGTAAGACAGCTTGGAACTAAAGATTGTGCATTTGCATGTTTAAAAATGCTTTTAGCAAATGTATATAAGTCCAGAAAATTTTTGTATTATCCTCAAGACGATACTGAAACTTCGTATTCTCTTGGAGAAATCATTAAAAAAGCAGATGAAGAAGGCGTTGTATTAGGCGCATATCGTTATAATAATCGTGATTTAATCTTTGAAGAGTTCAATTATCCAGTATTAATCACTCTAAGACAAGATAAAAAATTGCACATGGTTATGGTAAAAAAGGTTAAAAAGGACAAACTGAAAATCTTTGATCCTGCAATAGGTATCTATTGGATTAAAAAAGATGACCTATATGAGATTTGGAATGGAGAAATTGTTCAAGTTTTGAAGGTTAGAAAATCTGATTTTAAACCTCAATTAAGGAATCCAATACCATTAAGATTCAGAATTCCTATCTTTACTTTTCAAATTTTAAGCTCGTTATTTTTAATGTCAGGTTTATTCTTTGTTAATAAAGATTTCAATTTTTATATTCCATTATTCTTATTAGTTGGATTTGCCATTTGTGAATTCGTTTATAAACGATTGCTGATTGTTGGAATGAAATTCTTTGACAAAACAATATTAGAACATGCCTTTAATGGAAATAATAATAATTTTAAAGAAAAATATTTAAAAATGAATTATTTCAAAACACTAATTTTAGGTCGTCCAATACAAATAATAAATTCGATTATTATCATAGTTTTTGGCATTTTCATTTTAAGTATTAATGGTTATTTGAATATTATCAATATTACATTAATTGCTGCATTTACAGTTTTGTTAGACTTCTTAGAAATTAAGATATTTGATGCTCGCCAAAGAAATATTGAATATTCAGAAAATTGTATTTTTGAAAATAGTTCTTATGTAGGTCAAAATTTTATTGAAGGTATTTCAAAAGTTCAAAAACAAGCTTATGAAATAGTTGGTTTCAAAAACTTTAAAAAGTATTTCATTGTTTTCTTAACAGCTTGCGTTTGCTTGATATATTGTGCTTTTACTAACGAGATTAGCTTAAATTTCTTATTATTCCATGCAGTATTCTATTATTACATCGCAGATAATGTATCAAAATTAACAGAACTATATTTAAAAACACCTGAATATACTTCATTTACATGTTTATATAGACATTATTGTAATATTTATTAATTAACATAGTCATTAAAGCTTAAAATTCCTTAATAATCATATTTCTTGCTTACTTTAAATATTAATATTTAAATGTTAAAATTAACGCATGGAATTAGATTTTAATGTTGAAATCAGTAACGACGTTTCCGAATACGAAGCGCTCTACAACAAATTATTCAAAAAGACACTAAATATGCTTAATGTCTCTGAAAACGCTATTATGAGCGTTACTTTTGTCTCGAAAGAACAAATTCATCAAATCAATAAAACATATAGAAATATTGATAGACCAACTGATGTTATTAGCTTTGCGTTTTTAGATGATAAAAACGAGATTATTATCGGAGATAATATTCCTTTAGATTTAGGCGAAATATATATTTGTTATGATGTTGCTGATGAGAATCGTAAAACATACGATAATTCCATCAAGAGAGAACTTTGCTTCTTATTTGTTCATGGATTGTTACACTTGCTTGGTTATGATCATATGACAAAAGAAGATGAAGAAATTATGTTCCCATTACAAGAAAAAATACTTGAAGGAGAGCTTTAAATGACTAAAGAACAATTAATTAATGAAGCAATTAAGGCTAGAAATTATTCATATTCACCATATTCCAATTTTAAAGTTGGTTCCGCACTTTTAGCCAAGGATGGAAGAATTTTTTTAGGTGCTAATATTGAGAACGCTTCTTATCCAGTCACTATGTGTGGGGAAAGAAATGCTGTTTATAATGCATATTGTAACGGAATCAGAAAAGGAGACATCAAAGCAATTGCAATAGTAGCAGATACTGAGGAACCATGCTCACCTTGTGGTGCTTGCAGGCAAGTTTTAGCTGAATTATTGCCTGAAGATGCTCCAATTTATTTAGGGAATTTAAATGGCGATATTAAAACAACAAACGTAAAAGAATTATTGCCTTATGCGTTTAACCCTTCGGATTTGAAATTATGAAAAGTGGATTTGTAGCTTTAGTTGGTAGATCTAATGTTGGAAAATCTACTATTTTAAATAAAATAATTGGCAAGAAAATATCGATTGTTACGCCAAAATCTCAAACAACTCGAAATTCGATTCAAGGAATTTATAATAGCGATGATTGCCAAATTGTTTTTGTTGATACTCCTGGAATCCATAAGCCTAAAAGTGAATTAGGAATTAAAATGGACAAACAATCATATTCTTCAATTAGGGATTGTGATTTAGCTGTATTTGTTGTTGATGTTTCTAAGCCATTTAATGAAGGTGATGAGTATTTATTTGAACATTTAAAATTTGATTGTGATTTAATTGTCGTCTTAAATAAAATTGATGAAACGAATATTGAATTAGTAGAAGATCTTAAAAAGAGATATATAGAGCACTATAATCCTATTGAAGTTGTTCAAACATGTGGAATTGATGGTTTTGGAATCGATGATTTGATAAATAAAATCAAAGATCATCTTGATGAAGGCCCACAATATTACGATTTAACCACGACAACAGATAAAGATTTGTCATTTAGAGTGCAAGAAGTCATTAGAGAAAAGATGCTGTTGCTTTTAAAAGAAGAAGTTCCACATAGTGCAACAGTTAGATGTGAATCAATCGATTTAGAAGAATTCCCAATTAACATTTTTGCAAAGATAATTGTAGAAAAAGATAGTCAAAAAGGTATCGTTATCGGTTCAAAAGGAAAGATGATTAAACGTATTGGGACATTAGCAAGACAAGATATAGAAAAAATGCTAGGAAAGCATATAAATTTGCAATTAATCGTCCAAGTAGTAGAAAATTGGAGGAATTCTAGTAGATTTTTAGTAGATATTGGGTATTAACAACGTTATGTTAGAAGTCTACGGAATTGTAATTAATTGCTCTCAATACAAAGATTACGATGCAATTATCGATTTATTAACTGATAGAAATATCTTCCCTATATGGGTTAGAGGGGCATATAAACCTAATTCGAAATATACAGGATATTTGCCTCTTTTAACACGCGGAAAATATGAAGTTTATACTGGTGGATACAAACATAATAAGCTTAGAGATGCTGTTATTGATAATTCTTTAATACCATTTTATAAATCCGAAAAAACTCTCGTCTTTTATTCGATGATAAAAGAGCTTTTTACTATTACTTTTTCGCCAGATATAACAAATAAATTCTTTAATGTGATGAACGAAGCGATTAATCAAGCAATGAACCATATTGATCTATCGTTTGTTACTTTGATTTACCTCGCAAATCTCATTAAAATAATTGGTTATGGTCTAAATGTAGAAAATCATAAAAATGCGGTAGCAATCGACTTTTCTAATGGTTGCTTTGTTGGGAAAGAGAAATATGATGAATTAAGTATGATTTACTTGGAACCTATAGAAGTTGAACTAATTCATGATTTATTCACTTTATCGCAAACCGAAATGGCAAATAAGTCATCAAACATCAAAACAAATATCAAATTAATCAAATTACTTTGTGATTTTATAATCTTCTATAATGGCGTAGAGATAGAATCTCTAGATTACTTAAAATATTTAGAAAATACACTCATAGAGGGTTGACAAGTAAGTAATTTTAACGTTTAATTATAAAGTCGTTAATAAATATCATTTGATATTTATTTTTTTACGCTTTTGGAGGCTTTCAATATGGATAAGAAATTTGAAACAATAGTCACTCATTTACAAACAACAGGTTATGTTTTTCAAGGTTCACAAATTTATGGTGGACTCTCAAATTCATGGGATTATGGTCCATTAGGTAGTGAATTAAAAAATAATTTAAAAGAATTGTGGTGGAAAAAATTTGTTAATGAAAGTCCAACAAATGTAGGAATTGATGCAAGTATTCTTATGAACCCAAGAGTTTGGGAAGCAACAGGACATGTTTCTACATTTAATGATCCTTTAATCGATTGCAAGCACTGTCACGCAAGACATAGAGCTGATGATTTGATCAACGAACAATTCCCAGAAGCTGATACAAACGCTATGACACTTGAACAAATGAGTCAATTTATCAAAGATAACAATGTCATTTGTCCAAATTGTGGAAAGAGTCAATTTACTGATGTTAGACAATTCAATATGATGTTCAAAACACATATTGGCGTAACAGAAGATAGCAAGAGTACAGTCTATTTAAGACCAGAAACTGCACAAGGTGTTTTTGTTAATTTCAAAAACGTTCAAAGAGCTACAAGAAGAAAATTACCTTTAGGTATCGCAAATGTAGGTAAATCTTTTAGAAATGAGATTACTCCAGGGAATTTTATCTTTAGAACACGTGAATTTACACAAATGGAGCTCGAATTCTTCTGCAAACCAGGCGAAGATCTTGAATGGTTTAAATATTGGAAAGATTATTCTATTAAATTTGTCGAATCTTTAGGTATTAAGGAAGAAAACTTAAGATTTAGAGATCACGAACCTGAAGAATTAGCATTCTATTCTAAAGCTACAACAGATATTGAATATAAATTCCCATTTGGATGGGGTGAAATTTGGGGTATTGCTGATAGAACCGACTATGATTTAAAGAGACATCAAGATTATAGTGGGGAAGCACTTGATTATCTTGATCCTGATACAAATGAAAAATATATCCCATATTGTATCGAACCATCATTAGGTTTAGATCGTTTATTCTTAATGGTTGTTTCTGACGCATATGATGAAGAAGAACTTGAAAAAGGTGATGTCAGAAAGATTATGCATTTAAAACCTTTCTTAGCACCTTATAAAGCTAGTATTCTTCCATTAAGCAAACAATTAATTGATGACGCTACTCAAATTTTCAACGATTTAATCCCATATATTCGTGTAAATATGGATACAACAGGATCAATTGGTAAAAGATATCGTAGAAACGATGAAATCGGTACACCATATTGCGTAACAATCGATTTTGAAACACGTGAAGACCATTCAGTTACAGTCAGAGACCGTGACACAATGGAACAAGTTAGAATTAAAATTGAAGACTTAAAAGATTACTTATTGGAGAAGACTTTCTATAGATGACAATTATTGAAATCTCAAATGAAATATTAAAAAATGTGAATATAGTCGAAGTTATTTCACATTATATAAAAGTTGAACGTAAAGGCAAAAACTATGCTGCTTTATGTCCTTTTCATGATGACAAAAGTTTAGGAAATTTTTCAATTAATCAAGAAAAAGGCATCTATAAATGTTTTGCTTGTGGAGAAGGCGGAAACGCAATAACATTTGTTCAAAAAATCGAGCATTGTTCATTTACAGAAGCAGTTAAAAAGACTGCCGATATTATCGGTTTCCATAGTGAAGATTTAGCAAATCTTTCACCTGCAAAGAAAATAGATCCTAAAATCGCTAATTTATACGATGTTTTAGCTGAAACTGAGAATTTCTATAAAACAAGTTTATTCCAATCAGAAGATGGAGTTGAAGCATTAAATTATCTCCATAATCGTGGATTAGATGATGAAACTATCAAATATTTTAATATAGGTTGTGCACAAACAAACGGCGAGAACTTAATTAAATACTTAGTAAATAAAAAATTCTCACTTCAAACAATTAGCGATGCTGGATTATTAAATCTAGAAAAAACACCTTATAAAGATATAAATGCTGGTCGTATCGCCTTTACAATCAGAGATAAAGAAAACAAAGTTGTCGGATTTAGCTGTAGAAAATACAAAGAAGGCGACACTTCAATAGCTAAATATGTAAATACTAGCGATACTAAAGTATTTAACAAATCAACAATTCTTTACAATTATTTCAACGCAATAAGCGAATCACGAAAAGTAGGTTATGTATACCTTCTTGAAGGATTTATGGATGTTATTGCTTGTTATAGAGCTGGCATTAAGAGTGCAATAGCTTTAATGGGTACAGCTTTAACAAAAGAAAACATGCAACTTCTTAGATATTTAAAATGTGAAGTTAGAGTATGTCTTGATTTAGATAGACCAGGACAAAAAAATATCGAGAAAATTATTCCACATTTAGAAGAAGCAGGCATTAAATACAAACTTGTAAATAATGATGTTCCGTTCTTAGAGAAAGATAGTGATGAAATTCTTGCTAAATATGGAAGCGATAAATTAAGAGAATATTTAGGAAATTTGATCACAAAAGGTGAATGGTATATCAATTTCTATTCAAAAGAATTTGATTTAAATACTATTGATGGCAAGAAGAGCTTTGTAAATAGCTTATTACCTTATATGGCTTCATTAAATGATGCTTTAGATAATGATGAAATGCTAAATAGAATATCAATTAAAACAGGATATACTAAATCAGTTCTTCAAAATTATATCGATAGTTATCGAGCAAAGAATACTTCAGCTAAAAAACCAGAATCTGAATCGATTGAGACGATTACTGACAAAAGAAGAAAGAGTTTCAACGATAGATATTCTAAAAAGAATAGGCTTAGTAGAGCTGAAGAAAAACTATTCACATATCTATTAGAGCGTCGTGACGCATATGATATTTATGAAAAGAGATTAAATTTCTTTATAGATGTAAATTACAACAAAATTGCTTCATTAATTGCTGAATACTTACAAACAGTACCTAAAAATAGCGACTATGAAGCAAAAAACATTGTAAATTATATTTCTCAAGACAGTTGTCAAGTAGAAAACAAAGAAGCTCTTTCTAAAACAATTTCTGCCGCTGTAATGAATAGTAAAAATCTTGAACCTTACTCTCCTGAACTTATGGATGAATTAATTAATACCATCAATGATGAGAAGTCAAAAATGAGAGCAAATCAAGAGTTTGAAAAAGAAAAAATCGGTAAAACTGATGAAGAAAAAGCAAAAATGCTAAAAGAATTAGCAAATAAAATGAAATATAACCTTCATGAGAAGGATAAGAATAGGAGGTAAAACTTATGGCAAGACCAAAGAAAGTAAAAGACCCAGAAATGTTAGATGATGAATTTGATGCAGAAGATATCAACTCATCAATTTCAATCGACGATGATGAAGATGATGATCAATATAAGACATTAGATAAAATCATTAAAGATTTTGAATCAAAAGGTAAACAAACTAAAGTATTCGATGTAGACGAATTTTTAGATGCAACCTCTTATTTAGATTTATCCGATGAAGATTCAGAGAAGGTTATCGAACATTTTAAGAAAATTGGATATGAAATTTCTGGTGGTGAAGATCAAGAATTAGATGATATGGACATGCCAGAAGATATGTCAGAAGACTTCATGGACTCTGATTTTGATGATAACGATGAATTTGGTGATACTGAAGAAATCAATATCGATTTAGATAACCTTGAAACAGTTGATGTCAAAGTTAATGACTCTGTTAAGTTATATTTAAAAGAAATTGGTAGACACCAACTTTTAAAACCACAAGAAGAACAAGAACTTGCAAAACGTATTGTTGCCGGCGATGAAAGTGCAAAGCACGAATTAATTAACGCCAATCTTAGATTAGTCGTTTCAATTGCAAAGCACTACATTGGTAGAGGTATGCAATTCTTAGATTTGATCGAAGAAGGCAACTTAGGTTTAATGAAAGCTGTCGATAAATTCGATTACACAAAAGGTTTTAAATTCTCAACATATGCAACATGGTGGATTAGACAAGCTATTACAAGAGCAATTGCTGACCAAGCTAGAACAATTAGAATTCCTGTTCATATGGTTGAAACAATCAACAAGATTACAAGAGTACATCGTCAATTGACTCAAGAATTAGGTAGAGATCCAACCGCTGAAGAAATTTCCGAAAGAATGGATGGTTCTTTAACACCTGAAAGGATTCGTGAAATTAGCAGTTTAGCTTTAGAACCAGTATCTCTTGAAAGTCCAATTGGCGAAGAAGATGATTCACACTTAGGTGATTTCGTCGAAGATAAAGATAGTATTTCACCAACTGATTACACAACACAATCAATGATGAGAGATGCTCTTTATAACGTCATGAATGATTTAACCGATAGAGAAGAAAGAGTTTTACGTTTAAGATACGGATTAGATGATAATAGACCAAGAACTCTTGAAGAAGTTGGTAAAGAATTCAACGTTACACGTGAAAGAATCAGACAAATTGAAGCAAAAGCAATTAGAAAATTGAGACATCCAACGAGAACTAAAAAACTCGATGATTATCGTTAAATATGATTTCTAAAAGATTACAAAATATAGTCGATTTGATTATCGAAGATAATAATATCGCTGATATTGGCAGTGATCACGGCTATGTTTTAGTGTCTTTAAGAAAGAAAGGTTTTAAATCTGATTTATTAGGAGTGGAGAATAAACTCGCTCCTTTTAAAAACCTCGAAAACGGATTAAAAGAAAATAATATACTCGATGTTAATATTTCTCTTTCTGATGGTTTAAAAGATGTCGATAGTAAATATAAAACAATAGTTATTGCTGGAATGGGTTTTGACACAATTAAAAAGATAGTTGATGAATCTAAGGATAAATTGAAAAATATCGAATATTTTATTATTGATGCACATACAGGATTAGCAAAGACTAGACCGTATTTTATATCTCTTGGATATGATATCGATGATGAAAGAGTAATTTTTGAAGATTCAATCTATTATCAACTGATTAGATTTAAGAAATCCTCAAATAAGCCTCAATATAATGAAAATGAATTAACTTATGGGCCTTTGAATCTTTTAAGAAAAGAAAAATCATTTCTTGAATATATTCAAAGCGAAATTAATATTAAAAAAGATATTTTATCTAAAATTCCAGAAAATAACGAAAAAACAAATAAAATTATTAAAGAAATAGAGAAACTGGAGGAATTATTATGAATACTAGATCATTAATTACAAAATTAGGTAAAAAATTCCCTAAGAAGACAGCCGCAGTGTATGATTATCCAGGTTTACAAGTAGGAAAATTTCATGATGAAACAAAAACAATCGTTTTAGCTCTTGATTTTGATAGATTTGTTTTTGATTTCATGGAAAAAGAGAATTTATTAGATAAAGCTGATATGGTCATCACTCACCATCCTTTTATATATGGTAAAAGAAGAGAAATTTTAGAAAACGATGAAAAGAAAAAAGAGCTCTTTGATAAGATGGAGCAATTAAATATTCCTGTTTTTAGTCTTCATACTAATTTTGATACCGGAAAAGATGGAATGAATGATGCTTTAACTGAAGCTTTAGGGTTAATTGATATTAAACCTCTTGAAAATTATCCAATGGCAAGAGGAGGAATACTTCCAAAACCAATGACAGCAGAAGAATTTTCAAAATATGCAATAGAAAAACTCAATCTTGATTATGCTCATTTAATTAATTCAGGAAAAAAGATGATTGAAAGCGCTGCAATTGTTGGTGGAGGCGGATCTAGAGCCTGGAAAGTTGCAAAAGAAGAAGGTTACGATATTTTTATTAGTGGTGATATTCCACACTATGCAAGAAGAGATATCGTAATATATGATTACAACTTTTTAGATGTTCCACATGAAGTAGAACAAATATTTATGCCTCAATTCAAAAAAATACTGCTATCAATCGATAGCAGCTTGAATGTGATTTGTGTATATCAAGAAAAATTGCCAAATCTTATTTGTAAGTAAAGTAGAAACTTATATTAACAATAGTCTCTTTTGGTAAAGATCCATCTGTAATAATGATGGCTCTTTTTTTACCATTGATTTTGACCTTCATTGCCTCATTTACGTCTTTAATTACCGCATATAGTACTTTTTTAGTAGATAAATGGTAGTAATCTAGTAGATATTCATCTCTCTTTGAGGTATTCATTGCGAATATAACAATGTCGTTTTCTTCATCAAGAATCTCTAAAAGCTCATTTTTCTTAGCAGCATTTTCATCACTAACGAGTTCTTCAACTCTAGCATAAGGTAATAATGCTTTAAGGTATTCTAATGAGGTATCAAATGATGATCCAGCTAATTCACTTTGGTACAAAATATGAGTTGATGGCTTATTGAATTTAGAATCAGTGATTTCTTCTTTAGCAAGAGCAGAATTATTAACATCGTAAACAATAACAGGTTGTTTGGCTGTCTTGAAAATGTAATTTGCTTCAACAGTATTCAAATTACAAACATAAATTATCTTATGACGTCTTCCATATTTATTAATAAACTTAATTTTTCCTTTAACTAAGTCGCATGTGGTTTCGTAATATCGAATATTGCGTTTTTTAAGTGCTTTAATTACCTTTTTATCAACGCCATAAGGAGAAGTTAAGACGATTGAATCAAAATCTGTGTTGTTGACACAGTTTACAAAGCCTTCATAAGGAATATCAACGATTCTAACGTTTAAATCTTCTAATTCCTTTTTGACACTTTCAGCATTTAAAAGGCCACCAAGTAAGATAATTTCATCATTTGGGTTTTCTTTTCTAACGTTTTTTGCAATATTTAATAAATTCTCTAAAGCTTTTGAATAGCCAACTGGCTCTAATATTTTCGTTTCCATATTTTTTATTCTAACATTTTTAATGAAAAATGCACTGAAATTATATAAAATTACAGCATGAAATTTAATGCGTTTAATTTGAATAGTGAACTAGTAGAAATTCTAGAGAAAAAGGGTTATGTTGAAGCAACTGAAGTTCAACAAATCGTCATTCCAAAAGCTTTACGTTATGAAAACATTATCGTTAGAAGCGAAACAGGCACTGGAAAGACACATTCTTTTTTAATTCCTATTTTCAACCAAGTAATTATTAATAAAAGATTACAAGCAATTATTCTTTCACCATCAAGAGAATTGGCTCGTCAAATTTATACATTCGCTAACGAAATAGCTAACAGCGAAAAATATCGTAATTTATCGATAAAATTGTTTGTTAGTGGTGAAGATAATTTAAAGGATATTAAATCTTTTTCAAATGGTTGCGAAATCTTAATTGCAACTCCTGGCAAATTAAAAGGCTTACTCTCTGAAACAGAAATTCCTTTAGACGATTTAAAAACAATTGTTTTAGATGAAGCCGATATGCTCCTTGATGAAGGATTTTTTGATACAATCGATGGAATATTAGAAAAGATTAATCGTGAAATTCAAATTGAAGTTTATAGCGCAACAATCTCCAAAAAAGTTGAACTTTTCCTTAAAAAATATATTTCACCAGATTATGTTTTAACAAATAGTGATCAAAACTATACCGCAAAAACTGTTACTCATTATTTTATTAATACAAAGCATCAAGATAAAAAACAATTGTTGCTCAAATTTATTGAGAACAAAAAACCTTATTTCTTATTAGTTTTTGCAAGCACAAAAAAGGAAGTTGATGAACTCTATAATTTCCTTAATTCTAATAAAATTAAAGCTGGAATTATTAGTGGTGCTCTTGAAGCACGTGAAAGAAAATCAATGCTTAGACGTATTAAAAACGATGAATTTAGAGTTGTAGTATGTTCAGATTTAGCATCAAGAGGCCTTGATATTGAAAATGTTTCTGATGTTTTAAGCGTAGATTTACCTAATAACCTTGAATATTACTATCATAGAGCAGGAAGAACCGGTAGAAATTACAAAACTGGTCAATCATATGTATTTTATGATTACGACTCCTTAGATCTTCCAAATAAATTAATCAAACAAGGTCTAGAAGTTAAATATTTAAAATATGCAAATGATGATTTTGTTGAAGATAAAGCTCCAAATAAAGAAAAGAAGCATAAAAAAGCAGTAAACCAAGAACTTGAAACTGAAATTAGAAAAGTCAAAGCAATTAATAAAAGCAAAAAAGTAAAACCTGGCTATAAAAAGAAGGTAAAACAAGAGATTCAAAAAGTTAAAAATAAACATAAACGCGAATCTATTAAAAAAGATATAAGACGTCAAAGAGTCGAAAGATATATAGAAGAAAGCAAAAAGAGATAATGAACGATAAATTTCTTATTGGATCACATGTTTCAATGAAAGCTCCTGATTATTTTTTAGGAAGCGTTTTAGAGTCTTTAGAAAATAATGCAACAACTCTTATGTTTTATACAGGTGCTCCACAAAATACAAAAAGAACACCATTAGACAATTGTAAAATCGAAGAAGCAATTAATCTTTTAAAAGAAAAGAATTTCGATTTAGATAAAATTGTATGTCATGCTCCATACTTAATTAATCTTGCAAATAAAAGTACAAAAGAAAAAGAAGAGTTTTCACTTAGCTTATTAATTTCTGAAATAAATAGATGTGCGGCTTTTAAAACTAAACTCCTTGTTTTACATCCAGGAATGAGTTTAAATCTACCAATTGACAAAGCTTTAGATAACATTATCGACGGAATTAATTATGTTTTAAAAAATACCGATAATGATGTAATAATTTGTATTGAAACAATGGCTGGAAAAGGTAGTGAAGTAGGTACAAGTTTTGAGCAAATCGCTTACTTAATTAAAGGCATTGAGAATAAATCAAGAATTGGGGTTTGCCTTGACACTTGTCACATCAATGATGCTGGATATGATTTAAACGATGGAGATAGAGTATTAGATGAATTTGATAAAATCATTGGTTTAAATTATTTAAAGGTTATTCATTTAAATGATTCTAAAAATATTAGAGGTGCAAGAAAAGATCGCCACGCAAATTTAGGTAAAGGAACTATCGGTTTTGATAATTTATATAAATTTGCTCATAACAAAAGATTAGAAAATATTCCTAAGATATTAGAAACTCCTTGGATTGGTGAAATTTCACCTTATAAACAAGAAATTGAGATGCTAAGAAGTGGAAAATGGTTCGATATAGAAAAATAGGCAAGTTTTTAGAACTTGTCTATTTCTTTAAATAATTCTTTTAGTGCATCTTTTTGGGATACGTTTTTTATAATCTCACCTTTTTTAAACAAAATGAATGTATCTTTTCCACCAGCTAATCCAATATCGGCATTTTTACCTTCACCAACGCCATTAACAATACACCCCATAATTGCTACAGTTATATATTTTTTATGTTCAATTAAATAATTTAAGGTTTGATCAGCAAGAGAAGCTGTGTCGTGAACTTGGCATCTACCACAAGTTGGACAACTAATAATTGTTGGATAATTTGGATATAGACCTAAATCATGCAAAAGTCTAACGCATGTCTTAATCTCTTTTTGTGGGTTATGTGTTAAAGAAATTCTTATTGTTGAGCCAATTCCTTCTAAAATTAAAGGTGCTAAAGCCGATACTGAACGAATAATTCCAACTTCATCATATCCGCTCTCAGTAACGCCAATATGTAGAGGATAATCACATTTTTTTGCAATTAATCTATAAGCGTCTAAAGTGACAAGTGGGTTTGAAGCTTTAACGCTTATAACAATATTCTTAAAATTATATTCTTCAAACATCTTAATATGGCGAAGTGCGCTTTCAACAAGTTTTTCAGCTTCGCCTAATTGATCATTTTCCTGTAAGTCTTTTTCTAAACTACCTTTATTAACGCCAATTCTAATTGGAACACTATATTTTTTTGCAACTTCAATGACTTTTTCTAAATTTTCACGTTTTCCAATATTTCCAGGATTAATTCTGATTTTATCTGCACCGTGTTCCATGGCTAAAATACCAAGGCGATAGTCGAAGTGGATATCAGCAACCAAAGGAATGTGAATTAATTTTTTAATTTCTTTTATTGCCCTAGCGTCATCTTCATCAAGAACACTAACTCTCATTAAGTCAGCGCCTAAAGCTTCGCATTCATTAATTTGCTTAGCAACATCGGCAACATTAGAGGTTTTAATATCGCACATTGATTGAATCAAAATTTGGTTATTTCCGCCGATAATTTTGTTACCAATTTTAAATTGTTTTGTCTTTTCTCTTAAATTCATGTAAATATTATAACTTAACTTTGTTAAAAAATATAGAAACCATAATCAATTTGTGGTAAAATTTAGCACGATTAGAAGGAGTATTGAATATGCGTGATAACATTATCTTAAAATGCACAGTTTGTGGTGAAGAACAATACATCACATCAAAGAACAAAAAGAACAATCCTGACAGATTAGAAAAGAAAAAATATTGTCCACATTGTCAAAAAGTACAAGTTTTCAAAGAAAAGAAATAATCTAAGAAATGATTAAAATCTTTAGGTTTGATAACGATCGATACGAATTTAGTGCCAACACCTATGTGGTTGGCATTAAAAATGGACCTTGTGTTGTAATCGATTTAGGTTCAACTCAAGATAGAGTTATCAAATACATTAAAGAAAACCATACTTCTTGTTCAGGAATTCTTCTCACACATGGTCATTTCGATCATATAAGAGGAATTAATAAATTCTTAGAAGAGTTCAATTGTACGATATTCATCGATGAAAAAGACAATGAACTCTTAGAGAATCCTAGACTTAACGGTTTAGAAGAAGAACAAGTAATAGTAAAATCTCAAAATAGATATTTACTTGACGATCAAGACGAAATTAATTTCGGAAATGGATTATTCTTTAAAGTAATTGAAACCCCATTTCACACTCAAGGTAGCGTTTGCTTCTTATATGAAAAAGAAAATGCTCTTTTTACAGGAGATACATTATTCAAAGGAAGTATTGGAAGAACAGATTTACCTGGAGGAAAGCAAAAACAAGTTGAAGGAAGTCTCAATATTTTAAAGAATTTAGATCCAAACTTAAAAGTCTATCCCGGACATGGTGATGAAACAACACTTAAGCACGAGATAGAAACAAATTATTTTATGAATGGAGGAAGATAAATGAACGTTACAGAATTAAGACCAGGCAATTATTTCACTGAAGACGGTAATTTATACCAAGTTATGGATATTTTACTCAACAAAACAGCTATGAGAAAAATGGTCGCAAAGTTAAAAGTTAAAAACGTTAGAACTGGCGCTATCACCGATATGAGTGCAAATAGTGGTTACCAAGTTGAAACAATTAGATTAGAAAAGAAGAAGATGAATTATCTTTACAATACAGGTGATGCATTTGTATTTATGGATAATGAAACTTATGAACAAGTTGAAATTCCATCAGTTAGATTAGAATGGGAAAGTAAATTCTTAAAAGAAAATTTAGAAATCGAAGTTGTTACTTACGAAGATGAAATTCTTGGTATTAACCTCCCAGCAAAAGTCGCATTAACTATTACAGAATGTGAACCAGCTGTTAGAGGCGATACAGTCAACAAAGCTATGAAGAATGCAACACTTGAAACAGGACATACTGTTAGAGTTCCATTATTCATCAATGAAGGCGATGCTGTCTTAGTCAGAACAGATACTGGCGACTACGATGGTAGAGCTTAATATAGGTATATAAGATGGAGTGGTGGGCTGTATTACTCTGGTGCTTATTAGCATTAGTTGTAGGAGCTGTTGCTGGATTCTTCGGTGCTAGATTTTTCTTCAAAAGACAACTCGAAAAGAATCCACCTATTAATGAGAAAATGATTAGAGTTATGTATCAACAAATGGGTAGAAAACCAAGTGAAGCTCAAATCAGACAAATCATGAATAGTGTAAACAAAAACAAATAAATTATTTAATTTCAAATTTAAAATCTGCATGAGTAGTGCAGATTTTTTATTTCCCCTAAAAATATGCCTAAAAATAGCGTTTTCAAATTTTGTCAATTAAAAAAGCGATAATCATCGCTCTTTTTTAAATTGTGGAAAAGTATTTTTCAGTTTTCCACACTTTTATAAAACTACTAGAAATCTACTAAAAAACTACTAGTACACTATTTCATCCAAGTAATTTTGCTTTCTGTTCCGTTTTTAATTCTTCCAAGATTTGCTCTATGTTTCCAAACCATTAATGCATAACTTAATGTAACGACAATTGGATAATAGATACAAATGTGTGGTCCATATTGAGAGAACATAAACCAACCTGGAACCTCAGGTCCTAAGAAGATAAATAAGATGTATAAGACCCAAGAGAATATTGCGAATGCTCCACACATCGTAAGTGATGATAATGAAACATATTTTTTAATTTTTAATGTAATGAAGAATATTGGAGCAAATATTGGTAAAGCAGTCCATGATGTTGCAAGTGCAAATCCACTATAACAAGCAACTAACTTACCACCTTTGAATTTAATGAAGATGCTGTAACTATGTCCGAACAATCCAGCAAGAGCGACAATATAATATGCTAATTCACATAATGTGTTACCTTGACCGAATGCGTTAATTGTATAATCACCATCATTCATAAATTCAACAAGAGGAGTACAGAATGTGAACAATGCCCAAGCAGCTAAGAATGGAATAATTATTTTGAACATATCAAGCAGAATTGTAATAACTCCAGCTTTATGCCCCATAGTCCTTCCAACATTAGTTCCTCCAGTGTTGTGGCTTCCGGCTTCACGCGGATCAATATGATAAATATATTTACCTATTAAAACTCCGCTTGGAATACTTCCGGCTAAGTATCCAACTAATAAACAACCTAATAAAATTAAAATCTTAAATATAATCATGTCTATATTTTAGCATTTAATTGAATTAATGCCATTATTTAATGTTTGTAATAATATTCAATATTATTAGTGCCATAATTTCTCACTAATTTGCATACTTTTTCTCATATTTAATGTATGAATTAAATAAATATTTTGATAAAATATTTAAGTTAAAATAGGTAATAAAGATGGCTAATTATGATGCAAATGAAATAGAATTGTTGGAAGGTCTTGAAGGCGTTAGAAAAAGACCTGCTATGTACATTGGTAGTACAAACCATCATGGCTTACATCATTTAGTCTGGGAAATCGTTGATAACTCAGTTGATGAAGCTCTTAATGGTTTTGGAAATAAAATATCAGTCACCATTCATAAGGATGGATCGGTAACTGTAGTTGATGAAGGAAGAGGTATTCCATGTGATATTAACAAGAAAACTGGGATTCCTGCTGTTCAATTAGTTTTTTCAACCCTTCATAGTGGTGGAAAATTCTCAGATACTGCATATAAATCCAGCGCTGGTTTACATGGTGTTGGAAGTAGCGTTACAAACGCTTTAAGCGTTTATTGTGATGTTACAGTCTATAGAGACAATAAAATTTACCATATAAGATTTGAAAATGGTGGAAAAATCGCTGTACCTTTAGAGATATTAGGAAATACAACTAAACATGGTACATCTGTTACATTTAAACCTGATGGAACTATCTTTTCTACAACCGAATTTAACTATGATAGAATTTGCAGCCATTTAAAAAAGAGTGCCGTTCTTTTAAAGAAAGTCAAATTCATCATTCATGATGAAAGAAGCGGCAACCATGACGAATTCTATTATGAGAATGGTTTAAAAGAATATATCGAAGAAACCAATCAAAATAAGCAAAAAATGGCCGATGTTTTCGCATTTAGTGAAGAATCTCAAGGTATTTATTGTGATATTGCTCTTCAATATTGTTATAACGATTATAACGAAACAATTGAAAGTTATGTTAATAACGTTCATACAGCGGATGGTGGAACTCATGAAACTGGTTTTAAAATCGGTATCACCAAAGCTGTTAACGAATATGCTGAAAACAATAACTTACTCAGAACAAAAGATAAACTTGAAGGAACTGATATCCGTGAAGGTTTAACTGCAATGATTTCTTTAAGATTACCTGAATCAATCCTTGAATTTGAAGGTCAAACTAAAGGTAAACTTGGAACTCAACTTGCTCAAACAGTTGTCGCAAATTTAATTTATACAAAATTCACATATTATTTAAATGAAAATAAAGAATTCGCTGTCGTTCTTATTAAGAAATGTTTAGATGCGATGAATGCAAGAAATGCAGCTCGTAAAGCTAAAGAAGAAGCAAGAACTAAAAAGAAACCAAAAGAACAAATAATTTTAAGTGATAAATTAACTCCGGCTCAAAGTAAAGACTATGAAAAGAACGAGCTTTTCATCGTTGAAGGTGATTCAGCTGGTGGAACCGCTAAAAAAGGTAGAGATCCTCGTTATCAAGCAATTTTACCTCTTAGAGGTAAGCCACTTAATACAGATGGTTTAACAATGGAACGTATCTTACAAAACCAAGAATTTGCCACAATTATCAACACAATCGGTGCTGGTGTTGGTCAAAATTTTGATGTTGAAGATAGTCATTATGGAAAAGTCATCATTATGACTGATGCTGATACTGATGGCGCTCACATTCAAACTTTACTTTTAACATTCTTTTATAACTACATGAGAACATTAATTACAACAGGTCATGTTTATGTTGCTGTTCCTCCTTTATATAGAATATATAAACAAGATGCTAAAGGAAAAATTAATGAAGTTTATGCGTGGGATGATAAAGGATTAGAAGAAGGAAAAGCCAAAATCGGAGCTGGCTATAAAGTTTCACGTTATAAAGGATTAGGTGAAATGAGCGATAAACAACTCAAAGAAACCACAATGGATCCTAAAAATAGAATGCTTGTTCAAATTCATATTGACGATCCTTTAATCGTCGAAAATAAAGTTTCTACCTTAATGGGTAAAGATGCTGATAAACGTAAGAAATGGCTTGAACAAAACGTTGATTTTAACGAAATTGATAAATTCATGGAGGAGGTTAGACACTAATGGCTAAGAAAAAAGAAATAGTTGCTGAACCAGAGATTGTTGAAAACATTAGTACCGAATCTCTCGATGATGTCATGAGTGATAGATATGCAATATATGCAAAATATGTCATTCAAGATCGTGCAATTCCTGATGTTAGAGATGGTTTAAAACCAGTCCAAAGAAGAATTATCTATGGAATGTATCAAAACGGAAATACAAGTGATAAGCCAACTAAAAAATGTGCAAAAATCGTTGGTGATATCATGGGTAGATTCCATCCACATGGTGATTCCTCAATTTATGATGCGCTCGTTAGACTTTCTCAACCATGGAAAATGAGTGAACCTTTGGTTCAATTCCAAGGAAATAATGGTTCAATTGATGATGACCCAGCTGCTGCATATCGTTATACAGAAGCAAGATTAAATCAATTTGCTGAAAATTTAATCAGTGATATCGATAAAAATACTGTCGATATGACTTTAAACTTTGATGATACTGAATTTGAACCAGTAGTTTTACCATGTAGATATCCAAACCTTTATGTTAATGGTAGTGAAGGTATTGCTGTTGCTATTGCAACAGAAATTCCACCTCATAACTTAAATGAGATGTGTGAAGCTGCAATTTATCAAATTCAACATCCAAATTGTTCACTTGATGAATTATTGCAAATCATAAAGGGCCCTGATTTCCCAACTGGTGGAACAATTTATGCTGGCCAAGGTTTAAGAGATATTTACGAAACTGGTCGTGGCAAAATTGAAATTGCTAGTAAAGTTGCCATTGAAACATCAGATAAAGGATCAAATTCATTAGTTATAACTGAAATACCATATGGCGTTATTAAAAAACAACTTGCTTTCCAAATAGATACTATTAAAAAGAATCACGAAATTGATGGAATTCAAGAAGTAAAAGATCTTTCAGCTGGCGATAATATTAAAATCGTTGTTGAAATTAAAAAAGATGTTAATCCAGAAATCGTTTTAGCTTATTTAATGAAAAAGACTCAATTAAAAGTCTCATATTCATCAAATATTGTTGCTATCTGCGACAAACATCCAAAAACCTTATCATTAAAAGAATATTTAACTTATTATACAGAGCATCAAATCAATGTCATTACTCGTAGAAGTCAATTTGATTTGAAGAAAGCTCAAAGTAGATTAGAAATAGTAGATGGGTTAATCAAATCTGTCAGCATAATTAACGAAATTATCGCAATTATTCGTAGATCTAAAGATAAAGCTGATTCAAAGAAGAACTTGATGGAAGCTTATGGTTTTAGTGAACCTCAAGCAGAAGCCATTGTCACAATGCGTCTTTACAAATTGTCAAATACAGACGTTCAAATCTATATTGATGAAAAAGCAAAACTTGAAGCAACTATCGAAGATTTAACTGAGACTTTAAACAACCCAAGCAAATTGAGAAGAATTATTGTTAATGATTTGAAAGAAATCATTAAGCTTTATGGCACTCCAAGACGTTCAGTTGTAGAAGAAAAACAAGAAGAAATTATCATTGATAAAAGAGACCTTGTTGCAAAAGAAGATGTTTATGTTGTTATTACTAAAGATGGTTACGTTAAACGCAGTAGTTTAAAGAGCTACAAATCAAGTAATGAACCATTACCTGGATTAAAGCAAAACGACTCAATCGTTATGAGCCAAATTGTGAATACAATCGACTATGTTTTAGCATTCACTAATAAAGGTAATTATTTATTACTTCCAGTACACGAAATCCAAGAGAATAAATGGAAAGATGAAGGAAAACACGTTAACTATATTTCCAACTTGCCAATCAACGAATACATTATTAAATGCATTGTTGTAAAAGATTTCAATGCAAAAGTCTATATCGCAAGTGTTTCTAAGTCCGGTCAAATTAAAAAGACAATTTTAAGTGAATTCTATGTACCAAAATCATCAAAACCAATCGGATGTATGAGATTACTTAGAGATGATGAAGTTGCCGATGTTTGCGTCTTAAATGGCAACAATAATATTATGGTCATGACAAGCAGTGGTAAAGAAACTTGCTTTAACGAGAACGAAATTACACCAACCAAGCAAAAAACAAGTGGTGTTAAAGCTATCTCTTCAATGAAAAACGGACATGTTGTGTCTATGATTAGTGTCAGAGATTCACAAAAATGTAAATTTATGCTTGTTACAAATAAAGGATTCTTCAAAATCTGTGATTTCTCTAAATTTGATGTTACAGATAGACTTGGAAGAACCGATATGGTCATTAAATCATTTAAGAGCGATATCCATGAATTAAAATATTGCACAAAAATAAGTAATAGAACTGATTTACTTGATTTCTATGCATTGATGGAAGATGGAAGCATTAAAAACTTCATTATTAATGATTTCTCATTAACTCCGTCAGATAAATACTGTAAGACAAATCTTGATAACTTTAAGTCTAAAGATAAAATCAAAAATGTTTTCCAATTTGATGTTGAAGTTATCGACTTTAAAACACCAGTTGATGAGCCAAGAGTTGTCAAGAAAGAAATAAAAGTTGCTGAAAAACCAGAAGATACAGTTGAAGAAGTCAAGATTATTACCGTTG
>JAEEGL016811301.1_pt1 | contig 30748 bp, 32 predicted proteins | sample 9134231 | NCBI WGS metagenome assembly JAEEGL01 (sample SAMN16246548, study PRJNA631951) | gut metagenome | biome: gut microbiome; feature: rumen; material: fiber-attached | host: Bos | place: Iran: Karaj | collected 2018-10 | reverse complement strand
TCTTGACGGAGTTCAACACGCTATCCCTAATATGATTGTCACACAGTATCTTTGGAAGGATAATGAAAGCACACTCAAAAAGAATAGATTCGTTTTGTATGGCGGAGGGAAGGTGGGCGAATCCTTTTATCATCAAATCAACAGGGACGGAAATCATATTATTGTAGCCTGGGTTGATAATTATAGGGATTGCAGTAGTGTGACAAAGAGACCATTACAATGTTTTGAACAGATTAAAGATGAATATGACCTTGTTGTTATTGCTATCGAAGATGAAAAAGTGGCAGATGATGTTAAGAAATATCTTGTTGCCCAAGGAGTTGTCGAGGAAAAAATATATTGGGAGAAACCTACTAGAGTAGCAGAAATGATAGCAATTCACACGGATTAATATCATGTGCATATATAAGAAACGGAGAAAGTGATTTATGAAAGCAGTTGTGGTTTTTGGAGTCGGGGTAAATGCGGAGCACAATTTTGACAGAATAGTGTCCAACTACTGTGTCGTTGCCGTTACAGATAATGATATGAAAACATGGGGTGAAGAGTGGCATGGATATAAGATTTGCTCTCCCGAAGAAGCGTTGGGGAGTAACTATGATTTTGTATATATTACTAGCGGGAATCATTATACAAGCATAAAAGAACAGTTAATCGATCAATATGGTATTTCTGATTATAGAATTATTGGAATGGATAAATGTGAAAGTGAATTGGCGTATTGGTTGGATTGTTATAGAGAAGAAAAAGTATTTCACAATGAGCATTATAAGGAGTTGATGCTTGGCATAGCAGATGCAACTGACGATGGCTTTTGGAAAAACCGGGTGGTTGCTGATTTTGGGTGTGGTCCAAGGGGAAGTCTTGCATGGACAAATAGCCCTTGCATCAAGATAGGAATAGATATTCTTGTGCCACGCTATCTAAAAGAATTTGATTTAAAATCCCATGGCATGGTGTATGTTACTTCATCTGAAGATGGTATTCCCATGGCTGACGAATCTGTAGATTATCTGTTGACGCTCAATTCTTTAGATCATGTTCTCAACTTGGAAGTAATGACAAAGGAGTTATTGCGAATACTGAAGAAAGGGGGGACTCTTTTAGGTAGTTTTAACTTATATGAAGCAGCGTCCGATTGCGAACCACAAACGCTTACAGAAGAACTACTGGACAAAGCTCTCTTAAGTCATTTCGAAGAGAAGAGTTATAAACTGGCACTTAGGGATGTGCAAGGTGGATATAAGTACATGAGGAGCAAGCAATACATAGAGAGAGGCTCCTCAAAGGAAGAACAAACTTTGTGGTATAAAGGAATAAAGAAGTGAAGCTAGAAGAAAAGGAAAGAAAACCAAAGATGTGTTCTTTTTTTTCTCGCCCCGGCATTTCAATAGTGATGCCGTTTTATAACGGAGAATTGTATATAAAGGATACTTTAGAATGCCTTCGAAAACAATCTTTTGAAGATTTTGAATTGATTTGCGTGGATGATTGTTCTTCAGACAATTCCTACAGAATAATAGAAGAGTTTCAAATAACAGACAAGAGAATACGATTGCTGAGAAATGAAAGTAGACAGGGAGCTGCAAGATCTCGTAATATCGGACTCAAACTCTGCAGAGGGGAGTATCTCTCGTTTCTTGATGCGGATGATTTATTTTCTGAAAGAATGCTGGAAAAATCATATAGATTAGCAGTTGAAAATGAATTGGATGTGCTTGAGTTTGGCTATAGAAGAATAGATGAAAACGGATTATTTCTGGATGAGATACAAAGGGTTAGTGATGTTGAGAAGGGGAAAATAGTATCTAGTAAATATCTCAGCCTGTATCAGTTTTATAGTATAAGTACTAATGCGTGGAGTAAATTGTTCAGGCGAAGTTTTATTGTTGATCAAGAACTGGAGTTTCAAGATTTGGATAGTTCCAATGATGTTTTTTTTTCTTTATCTTCCATATGCTTTTCCAATAGGGTTATGTTTATAAATGATACTGATATAGAAGCAAGATACAGAGTTCACAAATCGAATAATAGAATTACAAACAACAGAAATCCTTTGAATGATTATCGCGCATACAGACGTATCTTAGAAAGGCTATTGAAGGAAGAAAAACAAAATGAGATAGAATTGGTCTATGGTGTATTATATGCACGCCTAGTGGGCGTTATGAAAGAGAACACATCTTTCGCTGAAATAATAGGGCAATTTATGAGAGATTCTGGAATCAGAGAATTACAAGATATGCTTGAAGAACGATTTGATTATCTTGAAAGCTTATATGGTGGCTTGTTTGAGAGATTCAGCCAGAATCTCGAAAATGGGTGGTATAGAAATGAAGGTATTGTATCTGTAATACTCAGGAACTCTGATCATGATTTTTGGACGCAGTGGAGTGATGATCAACGAGTGGCGATTATTGGAACGGGTTCATATTCGAGACAAGTATTACAAATCGCGAACGAGAAAAAAAAAGAGTTCATATATGTTTATGATGATAATGAAAAAAACATTGGAAAAGAATACTGGGGAACTTCGATTCGCGAATTGGATTCTATAGTTAATGATGATGTTGATATGGTTATAGTTACATTGAAAGAATACAATAAGATAAAGAAAATTCTTGATGGAATAGAGAATCTAAGGGTTATATACCTTAGTGAATACTTGAATAATGAAAGAAATTATTAATCCTGGCATTATTCTCTTTGGCGCAGGAAAAAGAGCATTGAAACTGCTGCCTTACATACAACAGAATAATAGAATAATACTCTGGTCAGATAACAATAAAGACTTGTGGGGGACGGAAATCAATGGTATCAGAATCTGTTCTCCTAAAGAAATAGAAGAATATGAAGCGCCTATTCTTGTTACTGCGGGAATTGGAATGTTTTGGGAAATCAAAGCTCAGCTGCTGAAACAAGGTATTCGTATCGATAGGATTAAGTGGGTGGCTGATACCTCACCTGAAGGTGACATCATTGTTTGGCCGTTTTCGGATAATGGTTTTCACTCTTTGAGTATTGGCTCGGCACAGTTAGATTTGTTGGATCATAATTGCGATACAGCAGATTTACCTGTTAGCACAGCTACTGTTAGTGTTATGGTTTTGTGCTCGTTTTTTACCCCATACACGATTACACTTGTAAAGAATCTGAAAAAGAGATTCCCGCAACTTGGATTCTCGATTCTTACAAAATGCGGCAAATATAATGATTCGCTTCGGGATTACGTTGAATACATATATTGCTACAATAATATAGTTGAGTTATTAGGATTGTTGCGAGATTTACCCCGATATGACATTTTCCAGGCACTTTGGATAGAAGACGACTGGATCATGCTTGCTGGTGAGATAAGGGGAAAATGCAGATTCCTTAATCTTTGTGTTGGAGGTAGTGATTTTTATCGATCAAATGAATACTCTCTTGAGAGTAAAAGAGATATCATAAGGGTTGCTGATCGGATATCCGCAGAGACCAGTACCACGATTTCTGATTTTCTGAAAGTTTATCCGGAAATTGCTGACAAGATCCGACTTGTAAATTTTGGAATAGATGAACTTGATTATATTGGGAAGACGGATCGTGAAGATGGTATTCGCTATTTTGGACTATCAGGCGAGAAAGTGATAGTTACATGCGGATACAATGCAGCCAAGCAGCAGCAGCATGCTGAAATGATCAGTGAAATTAAAAAACTCAATCAAGAGATTACTAGAAACACTCAATTCGTTTTTCCGATGACGTATTGTGATCCTGGTGGGGGTTATACAAACAAAATTAAAGACATACTTGGAAATTCGGACATTGACTATGTAGTTTTAACACGGTTTTTGACTGTCGAGGAGATGGCTAAGTATGCAGGATGTTCGGATATATTGATCCATGTTCAGACAACGGATCAGCTTAGTTCCAAGATGCTACAGGAGATGTATGCTGGATCTGTGGTGATTGCGGGAAGCTGGCTTCCATATCAGCAGCTTTTTGATGATGGGATTTACTTCGTATCTATTGATTCAATAGATGAATTGGCTGATACGCTCACATATGTGATTGGACATCTTGATGAGTATAAAGAGAAATGTAAAGGTAACAAAGATAAAGTATATAAGATGTCTTCATGGAACAATGTGGCTGATAAATGGATGAGGATGTGGAATGAAGAACTATTGGGATGAATTTGAATATAACAAGTTAAAACTCCTTAATAAAGGAGAAAAAGTCGATTCTATTATTAAGGTGAGCCAGGGGTTAAAAGCCTACGATGAGCTTTTTCCCATAAGTGTAGATATACACCTTACAAATGCATGCAATCTTTGCTGTGAGTGGTGTACAGATAAAGATCTGAGACAACAGGGGGCAACACTGGAATATGAGAAAGTGACTCAACTTATGGATGAGTTCCTGGCTGCGGGAACAGGCATGACACTTGAGGGCGGCGGAGAGCCGACTCTTCATCCCAGATTTAAAGATATTGTGCATTATGCATATGAACGAGGCGCTTCTCTTGGACTTATCACTAATGGAACTCGTGACATTTCAGATGTTGTACATCAGTTTAAATGGATACGAGTTTCTCTTGATTCCAGTGATGCTGAGCAATATATGAAGGAGAAAGGAAAAGACAATTTTAATCAGGTTATTGCAAACCTCAGGTCTTTTTCAAAAGCCCGAAACCCAGAGAAAACTTTTCTTGGAGTGGGTTATGTTATGACAAAACGAAATCTTAATGGGTTAGATCAGCTAATTGATATTCTGGATGAGGCTGGCGTGGATTACATATATTTTCGACCGGTAGAAGAGGCCGAAGATATTCTCCCATCAGTGAATGACCTGCTGGAATTAAAGAAAAATCTTATTGAGTGGACTACCGATAAGAGAATCAAATATCTGATAAATATTTATGACAGAATCATTAAAGATAATAACGGATTACCCTGCGTTGCGCATTCATTGACGTCGATTGTACATGCAGATGGAAGCATTAACCTTTGTGAAAAGAGGCGGCATGATGAGATTTCTTTAGGAAATGTGCTGGACTCAAGCTTTGCTGAAATATGGAACAGCGAGAAAAGAAAGCAGGCTACCAACAAACTTCTTTGCGCAGATTGCCAAATGGGATGTGATGTATGCAGAGTAACAGGCTTTAATGATATGTTCTTTAGACTACAGCATATTAATACAATAGAATTTATTTAAGGGAGGATGAAGAGATGGTATTACCATTTGATCAGGAGTGTAGAAAAAGATATTATGAGTTGCTTGACCAGGTATTTGAATCAAATATGTGGTCTGATGGTGCTATGCAGCGTAGATTTGAGGAGATGTTTGCTGAATTCACCGAATTAAATGCATGCGCAGTTTCCAGTGGTGGCACAGGCTTGGTTACCATTCTTGACTATATTGATGTAAAAGATAAGGACGTTGTTGTGCCTGCAAATACTTTTTGGGCTACAGCACAGGCGGTCAATAAATGCAATGGACATGTTATCTATGCTGATTGTAACCGTGATGACCTGTGCTTGTCCCTTGAATCATTGAAAGAAGTTGTGACTGAGAATACTAAAGCTGTAATCGTTGTACATATAGGAGGGCACATTGCTTTTCAAATTGAAGAGATTAAGCAGTTTTGTGAGCAAAAAGGTATAGTACTCATAGAAGACTGTGCCCATGCACATGGGGCAAAATGGAATGGGAAGAGTGCTGGTGGCTGGGGATTTGCTGGCAGCTATAGCTTTTATGCAACTAAGACAATTCCGCTTGGTGAGGGTGGAATGATAGTCAGTAAAGATAAAGACTTTATTGAATTTGCCAAGAAGTACAGAAACTATGGGAAAGGGGTTATAGATGGAGTAGTAACTTACCCTATTAAAACCGGATTCAATTTCAGGATTAATGAAATGACAGCTGCACTTGGTATTGTTCAGATGGAACAGACTCCCAGGATTCTGGAATGGAAGCGTGAACTTGCCCAGAAATATGATGAAATATTCGATAATAGAGTTAGATTTCCCGATGGGATGACGTCTGGATATTATAAGTACATTGTTTTTGATTATGAATTGAAGGAAGTGACGGGAAAAGTATTTGGTCCCAATGATTTGGGGTATCGTGTTGAAGGATTAGATATGGAGCTTCCAAACAGTGAGTGGGTTACAAGACATCATAAATGTGCTCCGATGTATTATGGCTGGGATAAATCCGGCTATTCTGTAGATGAATTAAAGACATATTTATTACAGGTATGACAACACCCTTGGTTTCTGCTCTTGTCGCAGCATACAATATAAAAGATTACATAAAAGAATGCGTGGATAGTATATGCGCGCAGTCCTATTCAAAACTTGAGATTCTGATTGTTGATGATGGATCAACTGACGGAACACAGTATATTTGTGATGAGTTGGTCAAAAGCGATAAGAGAATCAGGGTTTTTCATAAGAAAAACGGTGGCTTGGTTTCTGCCCGAAAGTATGCTCTCGAAAAGGCGGGTGGTGAGTATATCCTGTTTGTGGATGGTGATGATTCTGTTAAGCAGGATATGATTAAGATGCTTGTGCAAAGAGTGAAAGATACTGGCGCAGATTTTGTACAATGTGGGTTCGAATCTAGTGACGGATCATTATATATATATTCTGATCAAACCGAAGAACTTACAGATGAAAAGAGAGTAATGATAATAGAGAAATGGCTTGAGGAAAAACCTTCTTTCGATAGTCAGGCATTTACCAAGCTATGTAAAAGAAGTCTTGCCACAGAGGCATATTCTCCCGTTCCTGATGAATGCAGTTATGGTGAGGATATGCTCTTTTTCATAGAACTGATCAGAACCGCAGGGACTATTTCTTCAGTGCAGGATGCGCTGTATAAATATAGGGTTCGACAGGGCTCACTTAGTCATCATATTAAGTATGGTATAGCCAATCTGATTGATAATGACCGTTTGATGAATCTTCTTTTTCAGTGTATTGAGAAATACTATCCCGGAGTTTCTGAGGAAAAACTGAATAAATGGTATCTGGATAATAAAGTAGCAGCAATCAATTCGACTCTGGTGAATCTGTATAAGAAGGATTTGTTCAGGTATAATACCGGCCTTGGCATGTTCCTGGATAGTAAAAAAGTCATAGTGTACGGCGCGGGTGTTATGGGGAAAGATATTATAGAGGATTTGTCAAGGTATGAGAATATCACTATTGTTTCCTGGGTGGATCAGAATGCTGAAGCAATTTATAATCCTTATCGAAAAGTATATACACTGGACACCATAAAAAAAGTTGAGTTTGACAAGCTAATTATAGCGATAGCTAATGAGGAAAAGGCGGAGGGTATTGCGAGAGATATTTCGGATAAATATAGTATCCCTTTGGAGAAGATTATATGGAAATACAGCAGGAAAAAGGCATTAAAGTAAGCCTGTCTGTAATCGTTCCTATATATAATGCTTCGACTTATCTGGCAGAGTGTCTTGAGTCGCTGGAAAGCTGCGGGGTTGATGATGCTGAATTTGTCTGTATAGATGATGGCTCTAAGGATAATTCGCTTAAAATACTTAAGTCGTTTTCAGAAAAAGATAAAAGATTTAGAGTCATCAGCAAAGAAAATGAAGGTTATGGCAAAACCATGAATCTTGGTCTGGATCTTGCTATGGGTGAATATATAGGAATACTGGAAAGCGATGATGTTACTTCTCCAAACGCTTTTTTCAGTCTGTTAAAGGCTGCTGAGGCGTCCGGGGCAGATATAGTCAAAGGCAATATAAGATTACTGAGTGAGGATAGATGTACAGAATGTGAGATGTACAGTGATTTTCCATACAATGTGATAATTGATCCAATGGAATATCCCGGCATCTTGACGGCAGGACTAAGCCACTGGAGCGGCATTTACAAAAGAGAATTTCTAAACGAAAACGGTATAAGGTTCAATGAGACTCCGGGAGCATCTTACCAGGATTATTCATTTTACTTTCTTGCAGTGATGAGCACTGACAAGATGGAACTGATCCCTGATTATGTAATTAACTATCGAATAGACAATTCTGATTCGTCTGTGCATGACAGGAGGAAAGTCTTTGCTATATGCGATGAATGCAATTTTTTAAAAGAGCAGATGGAACGGCTTGATCTCCAGTATGTTTGTTATGATCTGGAACCACTCCTGCGGTTTCATGCTTATGAATGGAACATTAGGCGCTTAACATATTATTTCATGTATCAGTTCCTTGAGCGGTTTTCCGGGGAATTCAGAGCTCTATATGACAGCAACATGATAAAGAAAGAACTATGGGATGAGTATTCACTTCAAAGGCTGAATTTGCTGCTTAATTATCCTGAGGAATACTATAACAGCCTAATTCCCATCACATGGGAAGAGTTGACTGATTCCTACCACAGGAAGTATTTCGAGTATGGAAAAGAGGGCTTTCTTTTTGGAATTAATCAAGAACCCGGATTCTATGTGTATGGTGCGGGGATTGTTGGAAAGAAAGTGATTGCCATCCTTGCAGAAAACGGGATTGATATACATTCAAAAGTCAAAGGCATCCTTGTTACTGATAGTTCTGAGAATAGCAGTGATGTCTTTGGAATCCCAGTGATGGGAGCCAATGATCTTACCATGGAAGACAGAAGTAACCATGTATTGGTTGCAGTAGGCAAGAAAAACCGAAATGAGGTTAAAAAGACACTGAAAGCATTTGGCTATAAGAACGTAACTGTCGTTGATGAGGCTTTTTACAAATTCTTTGAGTAGAACACAGACGCAAAATCTTATTAATCAAATATCTACTGGAATAGTTCGATGGATTCCCATCAGGAGGACATCGAACATTTTAATCGTGGAAACCGGCAGGGACGACTATATGTATGAAAGCCGTAATTCTGTCTGGGAGTGGCTTGATGAGGCTGGATATTCTGTAAAGCGGAGAAGTGTAAGTGATTTGGTCAAAGAGAAGGATTCTGTCAAGGCTTCTTTTGACCTAGTTCTTGTTCTGGGAGGACTTGAGACTTTCAAAGATTGGATACTACTTTTAAAAACAGCAAAGAGTTTTGTAAAACCGGAGGGAAGGATGCTCCTTGCCTCCGGCAACCGCTTTTCACTGAGGGGCTTTTGCGGAGATCAGGATCCGTTTACAGGAAGACTTTTTGATGGAATTGACGGATATGCATCTGTAAGTGCTGTTAACTGGAAGTATCTGGAGGGAAGACTTTTCTCAGACAAAGAGATTCGGGGATTACTGCATGATTCCGGATGGAGCGTGTGCAGGAGGTTTTCTGTGTTTCCGGATATCAGATATCCGCAGATGTTGTTTGCGGATGGAGTGACGCCCAACGAGCCCCTGGAAAGCAGACTTTTTCCTGTCTATGAACATCCTGATTCTCTTTGGGCTTCGGAGATGAAGCTTATCGATCAGATGACCGAAGGCGGTATGTTGCATCAGATGGCTGACGGATATCTGTATGAATGCATTTCTGACGGAACTGAGATCTACGAAGACCCATTTGATGATGCATATGAGGTGGTCTCTTCGGTTACGCTATCTTTGGATAGAAGTGAAGATAAGGCTTATGCGACACTTCTTCATGGAACGGATTGGGTTCAGAAGAAAGCTCTTTTCTCGAAGGGAGAAGAAGGACTCAGGCTGCTTAAAGAAAACCATGAAAGGTTAAGAGCTCAGGGCATAAACGTAGTGGAAATAAAGCTTGAGGGTGACAGCTGCTTTATGCCATATATTGAGGCGGAAACCGGAATGCAGTATTTCTCGCGTCTTGCAGAAGAAGGAAGGAAACCATTCCTGGAAGCGCTGGATAAGTTTGTTGGGATTGTCAAAAAGTCTTCTGACTATGTTAAGGATGAGCAGGGGAAGGATGTACTGGAGCGGGGGTATGTGGATCTTGTTCCACTCAATGCTTTTGTGCGGAATGGGGAATTTATCTTTTTTGACCAGGAATTTGTAATACCAATGTGTCCTGTAGAGCTCATCATTTCCAGGACACTGACACTGATAAGAAGTCTTGGGCTTAAGATATCAGAGCTGATTTCGGATGATGAGCTGTATGCCAGATATGGTCTGCCTCTTTATGGAGGCTCTTTTACCGTGAAGGCAGACGAGTGGCATGATGAGCTGAAGAACAGGAAACTGCTGGGAGATTTCCGCAGGTCGCATTCTGAGGACGGGACAATCATAGCTGAGAATCGTAGCAGAGCCAATTTCTCTGTCCGGGAGTATGAACTTAAATATGTGAATGTCTTCAGAGCTTGGGACAGAGTTGATCTGTACGTGTTCGGAACGGGGCGGTTTGCTCAGCGGTTTATGGAGAAGTATGCGGAAAGATATGAGATAAAGGCACTGGTGGATAATGACAATGTAAAACAGGGACAGCTCATTGCGGGTGTGAAGGTAATTGCGCCCGGAGAGATACCTATATCGGACAGAACAAGAGTGATAATCTGCGTGAAGCAGTATCGGATGATCTATAAGCAGTTGCTGGAACTGGGAATATCAGATATATGCATGTACGATCCTAGTGTTGAGATAAGTGATCCGAAACTTGAGGCAGCTCAGGCTGCAAGAGAAGCCAATATGGCTTCGACAGGCGAAGCTTCCTGCGACGGAGAGGGTGTGGCTGTGGCGGCCAGATATCATATCGGTTATGTATCAGGCGTTTTTGACCTGTTTCATGTGGGACATCTTAATCTTCTGGAGCGTGCGAAGACGATGTGCGACTATCTGATTGTGGAGGTTGTCTCTGATGAGGCTGTAAGGCGGGACAAGAAGGTTGATGCCTATATCCCGCTCAAAGACAGGCTGCGGATAGTTCAGAGTCTTAAGTGCGTTGATGAGGCACATGTGGTGCCCATCGAAGCACCGGGGCCGGCTGATGCATGGAGGCGCTATCACTTTGATGTTCAGTTTCGGGGAAGCGACTATGCGGACAATGAAGGCAGTAAGAATGAGCGGGAGTTTCTCAGAAAGCATGGCGCTGAGCTGGTGATATTCCCATATACCGAGTCGGTGTCATCCACCAAGCTCCGGGAGATGGTTCGTAAGAAATGAATACAGAGAGTTTATGAATCGAGATAAACCGATCATTGCCGTGGTCTGCGGACTGGTGCGGCAGGAATTTGAACTTTATACGACACTGGGATATCTCTGCGACTATCGTAGCAGGGGAATGATAGATGGGATCATCCTGTCCACCTGGACCGGCGAGGCGGATCGGAAACCGGAGCTGCGTGCAGAGCTTGCGGAGCTTGGGGTTGAGCTGGTTGAGAGTGCGCCTTTGGATGTCCCTACACCCTATGGCAATCTGAATTACCTCAGACAGGCAAGGCAGATGAAGGCTGCACTGGGGCTGATTCCTGACGGGGCGACTGTATTAAAAAGCAGAACTGATTTTTCTAATTTTGATTTTAACCGGAATGATCAGATGAAGGATGGGATAAAACTTTTGCCTGTGCGGGAATTCGGGGAGTTTGATTCCGGCTTCTTACGTAGATTATCGGTTCTTCGCTGTGGTGTGACTTGCCCGTTTTCATTCCATGACATCACATATATTGCTGGAAAGAGTGAGCTTCGCAAGCTGTGTACTACAGACAATTCAATGCTGTCTGTGGGTTCCGATGTCGGCCCGGATATTTGGCTCTTTGCGCCATATTTCGCTATGAGATATCCGATCATCGATGACTTTTTTCGTTATATAGACAATTCTGCTTTTTTGAATCATATGCTGCATCTGCCATCTGATAGGGAGCTTGTTCTTCCGGAGGCATTAAACAAGTTCTTTGCACTATACTTTGTGCTGTTATATCAATGCATTTCCATCTATCATGAAGAGTCATTTCCGGAAGATGAGGAGTTGTCTCTGGGAGATGTGTTCAGGGGCAGGGAAGGGGCGTATCTTAGAAGAAGCTGGCTGGTGGAGATACGGTCTGAGGAGATAATCTGTAGAATTGTTCTGGGCAGACTTAAACATACTGAAGGGTACAAACGGCTTTACAGATACATAGAGCGAATCAGGGAAAAGGGATATGCGGAGAGCCTTTCCATAACCTGTGAGGATTACGAGGAGCTGAAGCGATGGGGCTGGGATTTTCTAGGGCTGGAAGCCGATAAGTGGCTGAAGTCGTATCGAAAGCTTGGTCTATTGGAAGATGTTACGGGGAAAGATATTAGTTTTGCCCGGGCGGAGCGCATTCTGTTCTCGGATGTCGCTCTGGATGATGAGATGATTGATGAGCTAAGTTCCATTGCATATGATAACAAGAGTTACTACGGTCATATCATTTCATCACTGCCTGTTTTCGAGAAGAATGACCGAAAGCTGTACAAGAAGGCGTTGTTTACCGCCTCCCGTTACGTGAATGACTCGGTGATTCGTCGGATTGCAGAGATGCTGATGGAAGAGGAACTCACGGAAACTGAGCTGATCGCAGCGCTGTATCCATTCCAGAGATATGCAAGGGACAACAGCCTATACGGCTTCCCGATGACTGCGGACCGGGTGATGGGACTGTATACCTACTGCCTTTATGAAGATAAAGTTGGAGATAACCCTCCAGTGGTGCGTACTGAATGGTATCGCAGACTCTGGGGATTATTGCGAGAAAAAGAGCCGGATACATCAGGAGATGAGAGTTTTGACTTCGAAAATACTAGTATGGATGATTTGAGAAAACTGCTGGACAGGCTGGGATATGAAGTGGCATCGGTTTCTGATTTTTAGGCTTGCTGTCAGAACGTGGAATTGAAAGGATAATCAAATATTGGAGATTATTGCACACAGAGGTTTTTGGAAGGATTGGGAAGAACGTAATCATATAGAGGCTTTTAGAAGAGCAGTATCCGAAGATATCGGTACAGAGACGGATTTCAGGGATTATCGTGGTAAGCTTGTAGTCTCGCATGATGTTGCAGATGAAAACAGCATTGATGCGGAAGAATTTTTTGCATTGTATGCATACACAAGTAGAACACTGGCACTGAATATAAAGTCTGACGGAATACAGGTTCTGCTTATGGAACTGTTGAAAAAGTACAGCATCAGGAATTACTTTTGCTTTGATATGTCTGTGCCGGACACATTGTCATATCTAAATCATGGACTTTCATTTTTTACCAGACAGAGTGAATATGAAGTGATAAATGATCTTTATAATTCTGCTGCAGGTGTCTGGGTGGATGGATTCATTGATGATGACTGGATAAGCCTGGATTTGATATTAAATCATAGAAATAATGGGAAGAAAGTGTGTATAGTATCTTCAGAGCTCCATAGGAGAGATCATGCGATGCTTTGGGAGCGAATAAAAAGGAAAGATATTTTAAACGATGATGGAGTGATACTTTGTACGGACTATCCTGATAAGGCAAAGGAGTTTTTCTATGGGTAAGATTAATGCGATCATATTCGATATGGATGGTGTACTGATAGATGCTAAAGAGTGGCACTATGAAGCGCTTAATAGAGCACTGGAATTATTTGGGTATACGATTACCCGGTATGACCATCTTGTCACTTATGACGGACTCCCTACACGGAAAAAGCTGGAAATGCTGACCAAAGAGAGAAATCTTCCAATAGAACTTCATGGTTTCATAAATGAGATGAAGCAACAGTACACAATGGAAATTGTTTATTCCAAGTGCAAACCTGTGTTTCAAAGAGAATATGCATTGTCAAAACTAAAATCTGAGGGATACAAGATCGGTGTTGCATCTAATTCCGTCAGAAATTCCATAGTTACAATGATGGATAAGAGCGACCTAAGCAAATATCTTGATACAATAGTTTCAAATCAGGATGTAAAAGAAGGTAAGCCAAATCCGGAAATATATAATAAGGCAATTAACAATCTAGGAATAAAGCCGTCGCAGTGTATGATTGTTGAAGATAACATCAATGGAATAAAGGCAGGAATAGCGGCAGGTGCACATGTGATGCAGGTTGAGAACGTTCATGATGTTACCTATGATAATATTATTAAAAACATAAGAGAGTTTGAGGGGATAGATATATGAAAGTGCTGATGCTTTTTTCAGGAGATGATAAAACCTTTAGAGAAAGTGGTTATTTATTCCCTAAGAACCTTACAGAGATAAATGGCATGCCGATGATAGAGAATGTTCTTAGATGTTTTAGTGATGTTTTTAATGAAGCAAATGAGATTCTTCTTACCATGCGTCAGCCGGAAATAGACAGATATCATACGTCTTCTGTGGCAAGGCTGCTAATTCCACAGGTTAAGATTGTCAGTGTGCCCAGTATTACTAAAGGTGCAGCGTGTGCGGTTCTATTAGCAATAAGCAGTATTGATAATGCTGAAGAACTTGTAGTTATTAATGGTGATATTATTGTGGAACAGCAGATTATGCCAATTATTGAGGACTTTAGAGAAAGGGATCTGGATGGTGGCGTAGTGACTTTCGAGAGTGTTCATCCAAGATGGTCTTTTGTAAAATGCGATGATTCAGGGCAGATTATTGAAGCCACGGAAAAGAGGCCCATTAGTAAAAACGCTACGGTCGGTGTATACTATTTTAGAAAAGGCCAAGACTACGTTGAAGCGGCAGAGAATATGATACGAAAAGATGCCTCAGTAAATGGTTCATTCTATATATGTCCCACATTTAACGAGCTGGTACTAAAACAGAAAAAACTGGGAATATATCAAATAGACAGAGATAAGTATTTTTCACTGGCGTCCCCTGCAGGAGTAGAAGCATATGTGAAACATCTGGGAGACAGACAAATATGAGGATTGACTCACTTAAAGCTATGACAAATGGGTGGTTTATTGGTAACTTTTATCCTTCCCTGTATAAGACTAATGATGTTGAAGTGGCAGTTAAACATTACAAGGCTGGCGATAAAGAAGGAGCACATTATCATAAGGTTGCAACAGAGTATACGGTTATCATCGATGGTGAAGTGGAGATGAATGGTGTCAGGTATAAAACGGATGACATTATTGTGATGGAACCGGGAGAGGCAACAGATTTTAGGGCAATCACAGATACTACAAATGTTGTCGTGAAAATTCCAGGTGTAAACAATGACAAGTATCTCGTGGAGGATAGATAAATGTTGAATATAGTTATTCCAATGGCCGGGAGAGGGAGCAGGTTTGTTGATGCTGGATATGAACTACCCAAGCCGCTGATTGACGTAAATGGAAAACCCATGATAGAAGTTGTGACTGACAATATCAGACCAACATGTGAGCATAGGTTTATCTACATCTGTCAGGAAGAGCATCTTAAGAAATATAACCTGAGTGATGAGCTTGAGAGAATGGCTCCGGGATGCCGGATAATCACAATTGATCATATAACCGAAGGGGCGGCGTGCACGGTGCTATTGGCTCAAGAGTACATAGATAACGATGATGAGCTGATGATTGCAAACAGTGATCAATATGTAGATACGGATATATCAGAGTATATACGTCATATGGGAAATAATGATGGGTTGATCATGACAATGCCGGCAGAACATCCCAAGTGGAGTTATATCAGATACGATGAAAACGGCTATGTGACAGAAGTCCGGGAAAAAGAAGTAATCTCTAACGAGGCAACAGTAGGAATATATAACTATAAATCTGGGAGCGATTTTGTTAAATACGCGCATCAGATGATTAACAGCAATATCAGAGTGAACGACGAGTTCTACGTTGCACCGGTTTATAATGAAATGATTAATGGTGGTAAAAAGATAGTTTTTTACAATGTTGGAGAAAAAATGCATGGTTTAGGTACTCCGGAGGACCTGAATAATTTTCTGATGGGCTCGGCCCGATAAAGCTTTAATTAACGACAAAGAAATGCTCAATTATCTCTCTGACTGCCCCATTTCCACCGTTTCTTTTGGCAACATAATCTACACAGGAGGCTATTGTTTCTGCTGCGTCTGCCGGACATGCAGAGTGCCCGACAAGTTTTATTGCCTCAAGATCATTTAAGTCATCGCCTATATACAGAATCTCATTTGGAGTAATACTGTATTTTTGGCAAAGATCATTTAAGGCAGATGCTTTATCGGTTATACCTTGCAACACAAAGTCCATTTGCAACTTATTGGCTCTTCGCGTGTTAATATCTTTATTTTCTCCAGTAATGATACCAACTATTACGCCGATATTTTTAATTGATGAAATAGCTGCTCCATCTTTTGTATTAAACTTTTTCAGTTCATCGCCTTTTTCGGAATAATACATTCCGCCATCCGTAAGACATCCATCACAGTCTGTAACCATCATCTTAATTGCTTTGTTATTGGGATTGTTTCTTTGAGCGATTCTTTTTTTTAGTAGTTGTTCAATCACAACAAAGTCTGTTGGTTCATCAATCTCTATAGCAGTATCATCAGGCATTATATATGCGCGGATATTGCCCGAAATTCTATTCTTAGATTTTAATAATGCTCCTCTTGAGGTGATATAAAAAGCGCCATTCTCCATTAGAAATCCATCAAATTCTTGTCTTCTGGGGCGTTTAAATATATCGTAGTTCACCGGTGTTACTACATCATTATTTGCCTTCCAAACAAAACGTTTTTGTAATACAACAGAAATGACACTATCTGTATTGGGGGCATTAAACAGTTTCATTCCACCATCGAGATCGTCTCCCTGTAAAAGAGGGGATGTAGCCTGTATCAATACTATGTTTTCAAAAGAATAATTCTGAGCAAATTCCAACATTGCAGATTCTGTTGAAGCGGTATCGCTTGCGTTTTCATCGGATCTGCTTACAACCACAAGCTTAAAAAACTGCTCTTTTTCCCTTTCGCAAAAGCTGTTTATTGCTTTTCGAATATCTGGACTGTCAGTAGCAATGTAGACTTCGTCAATTAATGTAGCATCACAAGCAGCTTTGGCGGTCCAATATACTAACGGTTTGCCATATAGTTCTTTGATATTCTTCATTGGAATGGATTTGCTACCGCCCCTGACAGGAATAAATGCCACAGTTTTGCCCATTGATTACTTTCCTCCCGTTGTTATTCTGCTCTAAGTTTTTTTCTTACCTTTAATTCATCATCACCAAGTGTTTTTTTGCCGGTTCCCATCATTTTATCAATGTCTAGGCACCGATGGTAAAGCATATACATGGCGTTTATTTCCAAACTCGCTTTTTGATCTGTGCCCCACATGTCATGGGATAATGTTACATGTCTTTCGACAATGGAAGCACCAAGTGTTACAGCGGCTACAGTGGGCTCAAGGTTCTGCTCATGTCCGCTATAACCAACCACACAGTTATACCTTTGTTTTAAGGTTTGAATATACCTAAGATTCAATTCATCAATTGGTGCAGGATAAACAGAATTAGTATGCATTAATGCGAAGTCTCCGTTACTATAATCAGTCAAAACCGATACTGCCTTGTCTAATTCTTCCTGTGTAGACATGCCAGTTGACATAATAACTGGCTTACCTGATTCACATGCTTTTTTTATTAGTTCAAGATTCCCATTTGATGCTGATGCAAGCTTTATAAACGGAACATCATATTGCAAAAGAAACTCAAGGCTTGGAATATCCCAAGGGGAAGCGCTCCAAGCTATTGGTTTGAGACGGCAATATTCGTCTATATAGTCATATTCTTTTTTGCCAAATTCAATTTTCTTTTTATAATCCAAATAAGTCATTTCTCCCCAGGGAGTCTGTCGCATGACGCTTTTTTGACTGTCTGGAACTGCAATATCTGGAGTGCGTTTCTGGAATTTAACGCATTCCCATCCAATCGCATAGGATGCATCGATTAGCCTTTTAGCGATTTCAAGATTACCATTATGGTTTATTCCGATTTCAGCTATAAAATACGGGGGGCAACCTTCGCCAACTATTCTTCCATTCAAATTGATTTGTACGCACATACAGCCTCCGTTTTTTATTATTGTATATACGAGCTTTTTGTATGAATCTAAATTTCAGATATAATTTGTTTAGTGGACGGTTTTCATGATCACAATAGATAGTATATGTCATTATTTCGCCAGCTCATTCTTTTTATTTAAGTAGAATGTAACATGGTTTACCTGATTATTAAAGACGATTAGAGCATGAAACAAAAATCAATCAATAGTATTATTTGAGCTTAGATAAGAATTCAAGTGAACTATTGATGTGAGCAGGTTTTGTTGTTTTTTTTTGTTGAGCTCGCTTGCTGTAATAAAATAAATATTGGATAAAAAAAGTCAAGCTGTTGCATATATATGATTCAGTGTTAAGAGAACCAGAAAACAGAATATCGTTTGTGACAGAAAATCAGTAGTGCCTATCAGAGAATTGACTAATGGTCATTTGCGAAGGCGGCATGGGCGATGTGGCAGCGATTGATACTGTAATAAAAACTGATAAAAACTATAAAAATACCTAAATATAGTATAATTTGGGCGTTTTTACTAGAGGTGAAATTGTTGATACACAAAACAACTAAACAAAACCAAAATTAACTAAAGTAATCTAAATGCATATAAAATAAATTGATTGTGCTGGGTTATAATGATACAATTACCCTGAAGGAGCAGAAATAATTTCTGAGAAAGATAACATGAAAAATATATTAAATCCTTATACTCCTGGAGCCGGACAGATGCCGCTTTATCTGGCTGGCAGGACTGATCAGGTTGAGATATCTGAGAAGGTGTTCCAAAGACTTAAAAGTGGATTACCCGCTGTTTCCGTTGCATTTAGTGGTTACAGAGGAGTTGGCAAGACAGTGTTGCTCAATCATATCGAGAAAATCGCCAAAGATATGGACATATGCTGCTACCATATGGAGATACGCAGGGATGGAGCGTTTCTGATCCGTATTATTGATTGCTGCAAGGAATTCCTAACCGATGTCAGTGGTATAGAGAAGATGAAAGCCTCTCTTGAGAAGGCAATTGATGCAATTAAATCATTGGAAGTGTCTTTTTCTCCGGAGAGCAATACGTTTTCATTATCTGCACAGGACATGTTTTTATATACACGAATGGACCTGTCTCAGAGCCTTGAGAATCTGTTTGAATCCATTGGACCGATTGCTCAGAAGCGAAGTAAACAGATATGCTTTTTTATTGATGAGTTCCAATATGCTGATCCGGATGAAATGGATGCATTTTTGGGAGCTATTCACAGGGCGTCACAGCTTAATTATCCCATTATTGCGATGGTGGCAGGGACCCCGGAGATGGTAAGGATAATGTACGACAAAAAAACATATGTAGAAAGATTATTTATCTTTCCGGATCTTCATATGCTCAACGAGGAAGAAGTGGCTGAAGCACTGTCAAAACCCGCTGATATTGAAGGGATCAAGTATTGCAATGAAGCTTTGGAATACATTTATAAGGAGACAGAAGGATACCCGTATTTTGTCCAGCAGTATGGACAAGCTGTCTTTGAACGGGCAGTCAGTGAACAAAAAGCTGAAGTGATTGATGAGAATATGGCCAAGGATTCTCTTAAGGACTATTATAGATTCCTTGATGAAAATTTCTATAAGGTAAGGTTTGAGTACAGAGGGGATTCTGAAAAAGAGTTATTAAATGCAATCGCGAAAATTGGGGCACCTTGTACTATGGATGCGTTGGCATCAGAACTTGGCAAAAATGTTAAATCAATCGCGCCGATAGTCTCAAAATTAAAAGCAAAGGGAATAATATCTAATCAGGAGGGGATTAATTTTACGGTTCCGGGATTTGATAAATATCTCAAACGCAGTATGAAGAAATCTGTGTAAAAGCTAATAATGATGAGTAAAGTGGTAGTAAATGTTCTGAAGGACTCCCTTAAGCGGAGTCCTTTTGAGACGCTGTAAAACATGCGTCAAGGGAATAATATGGTTATATAGCACAATTTGTCAGCGATGAATGCTGACCGAATGAATGGAATAGTGAATACTAATGTTAAGAAGTCTTCTGAGAAGCTCTCTTCCGGATACAGGATTAACCGTGCAGCTGATGACGCTGTAGGTCTGTCCATGTCGGAGAAGATGAGGAGGCAGATCAGGGGGCTCACTCAGGCATCGCTTAATGCTCAGGATGGGATATCCATGGTACAGACTGCTGAAGGTGCGCTTAATGAAGTGCATGATATGCTTCAGCGGATGAATTAGCTGTGTGTCAAGGCAGCAAATGATACTCTGACCTATGACGACAGGGGATATATTCAGGACGAGATTGATCAGATTATTAGTGAGCTGGATCGGGTGGGCGCAACTACGCGGTTTAATGACATTAAGCTCTTTGATGGACTTCCACAGCCTCTTGCCACATTTGTAGTGCCCTATGCGACAATAAATGGTGCCAGCGGAACAATAAATCAGGCAACTGATTATTCGGATGCCTTTTATACAATCGATAATGTTCAAATTGGCGACATAGCACACATCCCTGCGACAAGCGGGTAGCGATGAAGTATACTATAAGGCGGCTACAAAGTAGGAAATACAAGATTACAAAAAGAAATGGGATGACTATAATGCGTCCGGGGGTACACTCCCTGAACCAGTAGACAGAGATGGAACTACATCTGATAAGGCGATTCTTGTAGAGATAGATGATTTTCTTAAGAAGATTGGAAATAGCCTCGCATTGAGTAATCTGGATGCGAACTCAGATATTGCTCATGGGGCCGGAGTTTCTTACTCGGTAGGTGACGAAAGATTTGGCAATAACAAGACTGTTTTCGGGATACACCTCTACGGTCCGCTTCCTGTAACTCTTCAGGTTGGATCGGAGCCCGATCACACATATAGTTTCGATATTAATTCGGTCAGTGCTTCAACGCTGGGAGTACTGGACGTAAATGTAAAAGATATGGATGGGATCGGTGCCAGAGACGGAATAGCCAAGGTGAAAAGCGCAATTAATACGAATTCTCAGGAGCGCGCACACCTCGGGGCTGTGCAGGGCAGGCTTGATCACATAATTAAGAATCTTGATAATGTCGTCGAGAACACAACTGCAGCAGAATCCAGGATCAGGGACACCGATATGGCTTCAGAGATGCAGTATTATTCCAACTCCCAGATAATTGCGCAGGCTGGGCAGACGCTCTTGGCTCAGGCTAATCAGTCCAAACAGGGAGTTCTGAACCTGTTGCAGTAAAAAAGGCGTATAATGAATCTGATCTGTAGACCTAGAGCAATATCATGTGTGGTCTGTATTTTTACCTGCGACACTATCAGCTAGGGAAGTAAGAGACGATACTTTACGGGATTTAAAGTTAACAGTTTAAAGTTAACAGTTTGTAAAAAGATTGGCAAACATATGTTCTAAATGATATTCTAAATAAGCTATATGTACGAATAATACTTTTGCTCATATATGAGAAGCATTACTTCATAATGTGGGTGATGAAGAAGGAATATCATGGGGAAAAAGGACGTTTTGACAAAACAGTATCTTGCTCAAAGTGATGTATTTGCTGATGCTTTTAATTATTTCCTTTTTAATGGGAAGAGAGTAATCAAGCCGGCTGATCTTGAAGAGCAGGATCCTACAGAATTGGCTGTATAAAGAAGATGAATCGTGTCTTTACAAATCAAAAGATGCGAGATGTACTTAAGAGGTGTAATATTAAGCATAGTAAATATGCAACACTGGTTCTTTTGCGCATAGAGGGGCAGACCAACATTCATTATGCAATGCCGGTAAGGGATTATCTATACGATGCACTCAACTATGCATCACAGGTTGAAGATATCAGAAGGAAGCATGAAGAGGCAGGAGACCTCACTGGTGATGAATTGATTTCTGGATTTTCAAAGAATGATCATATTTTGCCGGTTATAACACTTTGTATCTGCTTTGATAAGAAAAAATGGGATGCTCCAAGATCTCTTTTTGATATGTTTGGCAAAGTTGATCCCAGGATTGCTGAGTATGTTGATGATTATAAACTCAATCTGATAACTCCTTACGAAATAGATGATTTCAATAAGTTTTCTTCTGAATTGGGTGCAGTAATGGAGTTTATACAGATTTCAGATGACAAGGATAGGCTCCGTGCTATAATTAAGGCAAGAGTGAATGAGAGTATTCATGTTAATACGGTAGATATGATTAACACGTATATCGGTACAAATATTCCTACGAAAAATGCGAAAGGAGGGAAGGTTAAAGTGTGTCAGGCATTACAGGAATTAATGGAAGATGAGCGCACAGAAGGACGAGCAGAAGGACGAGCAGAAGGAGAAGACAGACTTGCCAGACTCCTTAAGAAGATTAAGCCGGGGACCAAGGACTTTGACAAGGCTTTGAACGCAACAACTGCTGAAAGAAAAAGGCTTTATAAAAAATATGGCATTATTGATTAGGCTTTAAATTGTTTACCAGGTAGAGACAAATCTTTACCTGGTATTTTCAAGTAATAATGAATATCGGGAGAGACAATGACTATTGGGTGGTGAAAGCCCTTTTCCCTGAGTTTGAGTTCAAGCTTTTTTGCGACAACGTATGGGATTTGATTGGAGGTGCATTAGTGAATCTGATTTGCAGACCCAGATGCATATATAGCCAGTTACGCCCGGCGCAGAGGATGAAGGACATCCTGGCTGCGGGCTTTGACATGTCAATGCTGGATATGTCTGCGCTAAGTGATCCGAGGGAGTTTGAAATGCTGCGGCGCAATAACTTCAGGCGAGAGCCGGATACTTTGTATCTGATTGAACAGCCTGAGGCGCTTGTTTTAGAGGCTGATAAGTGGATAGTAAGGCATGCAAGTGATCTGGGGCTTGGAATTCCCATAGCAATGGTGCCTTATGCAGTGCCGGATATTAAGCTGGGAAAAGAGCCGGAGAGAGCTGCAAGTGAGCTCAACGATATTTAAAGACAGCTGGCCCTGGAAACTCTGAAAGCTGCTGTTTCAGCGGGATGTGAGCGCATTATTGCGCATCCTCTTTTTGCCGGGCTTATGCCATTGGAGGAGTTTCCTGTCAACAGGTCTTTTTACAATGAGCTGGCTGGGCTGGCAGAGAGCCTTGGAAGTGATATACAGATACTTCTTATCAACAGGGCAAAGGATATCAACGGACATTTAGTCCGTGGTATTTGCGCGGAGCCGGAGTAGGCTGTAAGGTGGGTGGACGAACTTAATAGTGATCATCCCGGGCGCTTTGGATTATGCTTTGATATAGGGACTGCAACCTTGTGCGGGCAGGATCTCTTTTCCGCAATCAAGCCGCTTGGAGAGCGGCTGAAGGCAGTGATCATCAGGGACACAGACGGCATCCATGATGTGGCCATGCTGCCCTACACTGCCTGCATAAGAGGTCAACAGACCCAGTGGCTTGAGATGATAAGGGCACTTCGAAAGGTGGATTTTGACGGCGATCTGATCCTGGATTTTGGCGATACCTATGGATGCATGCCTGATCCGCTGCGGAAGACCGTGCTGTCTTTTGCCCGTGAGACTGGAGAATTCCTCATGTGGCACATAGGAATGGAGCGCATGGTCAGAAAGTATGAAAAGCGTGTTCTTTTTGGTGCCGGCAACATGTGCAGGGAGTACCTGAGTAATTACGGAAAGGACTATCCACCGCTCTTTACCTGCGATAATAACAGCGCCAGGTGGGGTGAGGATTTCTATGGCATAACCATAGAGAATCCGGAGAAGCTAAAAGAACTGTCCCCGGATACTGCCATATTTATCTGCAATATTTATTACGACGAGATAACAGCGCAGCTGAGGGAGATGGGGCTTCCCAATCCCATAGAGAAGTTCAGCGATGAGTACATGCCCACCTTCCACATGGTGCGGCTGGACATGGCAAGAGATCCCAATGAAGAAAGTGTGAAGAAATGAAGCTTCGGGTCGGAGTACAGAGCAGGAACATAGTATATGATGATAATCCAGCGGAAGGATTTGCGCTGATGAAGCGGGCGGGATTTGACTGCTGCGATTTTTCGCTGAACAATTATCTGAAGAACACGGATCTTTATGAGGAGAAGCTGAACCGTGTATTTGACAGATCGGTGGAGGAGCTTAGGCAATTTTTTACACCCCACAAAGAGGGCGCGGAGGCTGCAGGCATTACTATCAACCAGATGCATATGCCCTACCCGACTTTTGTGCCCGGAGCAAAGACTGAGATAAATGACTATCTCTGGAGCAATGTCGGGCCAAAGAGCCTGGAAGTCTGTGCGTACCTGGGATGCCATAACATCGTGGTCCATGGCTTTAAACTGACGCGTTACTACGGGAGCGAGGAGGCTGAGTGGGACAAAACCAGGGAGTTTTTGGAATTTCTGGTGCCCAGGGCAAAAGAGCTGGGAATCACTTTATGTGTCGAGAATCTGTATAACGGATCCGGCGCCCGTATGGTGGAAGGTCCCTGCTGCAGTGCCGAGAAGGCCGCCAAGAGGATTGATGAGTTTAATGAAAAGTTTGGTGCTGAGATATTAGGATTCTGCTATGATACCGGCCACGGCAACCTGGTGGGCATCGATCCCTACAAGTTCATAACTACCCTGGGAAAGCGCCTGAAGGTAATGCATATTCATGAAAATGACGGCATTGCTGACCTTCATCAGATGCCCTTTACCTTCACGCGGACCAGGGAGAATACCAGTATCCTTGACTGGGATGGTATTATCATGGGCCTTGCAGAGACCGGATATGAGGGTGTGCTGAGCTTTGAGACGGCTCCTGTGCTGGATTGTTTTCCGGAGGAACTCAGGGAAGATGCACTGCATATGATAGCAAGGATAGGAGATTACTTTGCCGGGAGGATAGAAGCAGTCAAATGAAACTTGGCATCATCGGATCGGGACGAATTGCAAAGCGGGCGGTAAAAGAGCTCTCTTTTGTGCCGGAGCTGCAGGTTAGCTGCGTTTACAATCCCAGCTACGCCCATGGAAAAGAGTTTGCGCAGCAGATAGGGGCTGAAGCTGCGCTGGATCTGGACGAGATGGCGGAGAAGGTGGATGCTGTGTACATCGCATCACCCCACGGGACACATTATGATTATGCGCTGCAGATGCTGGAAGCTGGAAAGCACGTTTTATGCGAGAAGCCAATGGCCTTCAGAGAACGGCAGGTAAAGAAGTTATTTGATACTGCCGGGGAAAAGAAATGTATCCTCCTGGAAGGCATAACGACTTTATACTGTCCGGGATTTTTGAAGATAGAGGAAGTTGTGGAAAGCGGTATCATTGGTGATGTGGTGGATGTCGAGGCGACGTTTACAAGGCTCACGCCTCCCGGATGCAGGGAGTTTGATGATCTGGAAAACGGCGGATCCTTCACGGAGTTTGGGACATACACGATGATGCCGGTGTTCAGGCTTTTGGGAGTGGGGTATTCGGACGTTAGGTTCATGAGCATTTCGGCTGTCACCGGAGTCGACGGATATACAAGGGCAGTCTTTTCCTATGCTGATGAAGGTAAGAGCGGCTTTATACGGGCTGCAGCAACCGCAAAGACAGGGCTTACTGCCAAGAGCGAAGGACAGCTTGTCATCACAGGTACCTGCGGGTACATCCTGGTGCCCTCACCCTGGTGGCTGACAAAGTATTTTGAGGTACGGTTTGAGGATCCGTCGAGGATCGAGCGCTATGAGTGTGAGTTTGAGGGTGACGGACTACGATATGAATTTCGGGAGTTTGTCAGGAGGATAATTGAAGGTTTTCCTGATTCAGGTAGTGGTCCCGGGAGCCGACAGGTCTTTTCACGGGAAGAGAGAGAGGCTGTCGCGAGGGCGGGAGTGTTTGAGAGGTTTTTGGAGAGGCGCAGGTGATTTATTTGCGTCTCTTTTTTTATGTGATAAGATTAATCCATACGAATTAGCAGAACGGTGGATTGTTGGCATATGTGGTATGTGGTGCAGGTTAAAAGCGGCGAGGAGCAGGAGATGAAGATGCTCCTGGACAGGCTCAGGAAGGACGGAGCCTACGGCGAGTGTTTTGTTCCGCTATTTGAAGACGTAAAAAGAAGCGGTGGTAAGTGCAGGATAGGCTTTAGGAAGCTCTTTCCCGGGTACGTGTTTGTGGAGAGTGATGATCCACAGAAGGTGTTTGAGACCCTTAGGGAGATAAAGGATTTTACAAAGCTTCTGGGAGCAGTAGAGGCGGATGGGAGCAAGATCTTTATCCCCATAGGGAAAGAGGACGAGGAGTTCATGAGAACGCTCTTTGTGGACGGACTTATGCATGTTAGCTATGTGCACATGGCTAAAAGTGGGAGAATTGACAGGATCGTCGGACCGCTTGCGCACTACCGGAATCATATAACCAAGCTGGAGCTGCGGCACAGAATGGCCATCGTTGAGGCGGAGATGTTCGGCAAGAGGCGAAAGGTCAAGTTCGGGCTCTGGACAGATGATGATCCGCTTCTTCCGCTGACACAGAGGCTTAAGGATGAAAGCACCCCAGATGACGTCCTTGACGGAGTTGTGGAGATTGACCTTGGGATCCATCCCGGGGATAAGGTCGTGGATGATACAGGTGTTTATGGGGATCAGGTCTTTGTGGTAAAGAGCGTGGACGCAAAACACAGGACACTGATATCCACCTTTGAGATGTTCGGCACCAGCGCCAGGATCGAGCTTTGCGCCGACGCAGTCAGGAAGGTGTGAATGTGATGCAGAGACTGCGTTTCATTGCGGCATAGCGATGTATGGGGATATGGTATGAAGCGGTTTAGAAGAGTATTACAAAATGCATTGGAAAAAGGGGTGACACTGATTCCGAATGATATGATTTGGATTTATGATGATATAGTTTATGTTTATAGAGCTGTAAAGATTACTGAAGGGAAACAGGAGATCACGATTGAGGATTTTATTCCACAGGCAGAAATACCCTCAATAGCTAATCGTAGTTCTTTTGATGAGGCTGACATTGAGAATTATGGGACATCTTTTAATACAGACTTAGAGATGCTTAATATAATCCTTCATATGCCAAGAAGAAATAAGCGTATTGCAAAAGGAACGCTTAAAATGGAATATGGTCCAATAGTAATAGATGAGTCTCATATTATGTGCTTCTTGTATGAAGATGCACACATAGAGGATGAATTTGAGGTGATTTGATTGAAAAAGTGGATTAGTGTTGACAGCATAGGTGATATTAGCATTGAGAAGGAGTTGCTCTATATGGATTATCCGGTGCTGTTTGTTGCCAGATCAGGTGAGGATATTTTTCTTGTTGAGAATATTGATAATGAAGAGGGAATATTCTTGGCTTCAAAAACAACATATAGAAAAATACTTGATTTGCTGACCGGAAAGAATGATATTCGATCTTCTATGCTTGATTCTGACAGAATACGATATATTCTTTACGATTCTCAAAAAGATGAATATTGTCAAAGAGAGGTCAGTGCAGAGAGTATTCCGGATGAAGATCTTCCTGATAGAGGTACGTTTTATACATGTATAATAAAGCATGGTGTTTTATGACATCTCAACAATTCATATAAGGATAAAACAGACATGAATCTGATTTGCAAACCAAAATCAATACTTAACAGGCTAAGGCCCGCGCAGAGGATGAAGGGCATCAAGGCGTCGGGCTTTTGTGCTACTATGCTGGATTTAGCGGCTATCAGTGATGTGAAGGAGTTTGAGTCAATTCGGCGCAATAATTTTAAGAGAGAACCCGGAACAGTATATCTCACTGAGCATCCGGATAAGCTTTGTGAGGAGGCGGAGAGGCTGGTAGTTCAGGCTGCGAAGGCTGCAGGACTTGAGCTTCCAATTGCTCTTGCTCCTTATGCTGCTCCAGATATTATGCTTGGAAAAGAGCCTTCAGAAGCCTCAAGCAAACTGAACGGGATATACAGAGATCTGGCAAAAGAGACTGTGGCAGCTGCCATAGATGCAGGATGCCAAAGTGTTATTGTACATCCTCTGTTTGCAGGGATTGAGGTCGCAGATGAATGGGAGACCAACAGGGAGTTTTATCTGGAACTGGCACGTATTGCGGAGATTCGGAACAGTGACATTCAGATCCTTCTTATAAACAGGGCGAAGGACATAAACGGGCATCTGGTCCGGGGCATCTGTGCAGAACCGGAGGAGGCCTGCAAATGGGTGGATGAGCTGAATGATGCATCTGGCGTCATAGACCCGTCTACAAAGCCCCGCTTCGGCTTCTGTTTTGATGTGGGCACAGCGACTCTATGCGGTCAGGATCTCTTTTCCACCATATCGCCGCTGGGAGAGAGGCTGAAGGCTGTTATCGCCAGGGACTGTGACGGGACGCACGACATTTCCATGCTTCCTTATACTGCCTGCATCAGGGGGCAGCAGACGGACTGGCTGGGACTTTTCAGGGCACTTAGGAAGATCTCTTTTGATGGTGATCTTATCATGGATTTTGCTGATACATACGCGGCATTTTCTATCATGCTGAATCAGCATATCCTGAACCTGGGGTATGAGGTTGGCAGGTTCTTTGAGTGGCAGATTGGCATCGAGAACAGGGTGAAGAAATATAAGAGCCGCGTGCTATTCGGTGCCGGAAATATGTGCAGGGAGTATCTGACCAATTATGGGGAGGACTATCCCCCACTGTTTACCTGTGACAACAATTCCTCAAGGTGGGGAGAGGATTTCTATGGAATCACGATTGAAAATCCGGAAAAGCTCAGGGAGCTTTCTCCTGACACGGCTATCTTTATCTGCAATATGTACTACAACGAAATCTCTGCCCAGCTAAAAGAAATGAACCTTCCCAATCCAATTGAGTGGTTCAATGACGAGTACATGCCTACATTCCACATGGAGAGGCTGGCCATGGCGGCAGATCCAAAGGAGACGAAAAAGTAAGAGGTGCATGGATGAAATTACAGGTTGGTGTCCAGAGCAAAAACATAGTATATGACGATAATCCCGCTGAGGGATTTGCAATGATGAAGCGGGCGGGCTTTGACTGCTGCGATTTTTCTCTGAACAATTATCTTAAGAATACGGATCTGTACGAGGAGAAGCTGAACCGCTTCTTTAACAAGTCTATTGAGGAGCTTCGGGATTTCTTTTCCCCACACAAAGCCGGTGCTGAGGCAGCAGGCGTCAGAATAAATCAGATGCATATGCCCTATCCAACATTTGTTCCGGGGGCAAAAGATGAGGTGAACGAGTATTTGTGGAACAACGTGGGACCCAAGAGTCTTGAGATATGCAGCTTCCTGGAGTGTCCCAATATAGTGGTTCATGGCCTTAAATTGACCAGATACTACGGCAGCGAGGAGGCAGAGTGGGCAAAGACGCAGGAGTTTTTGGAATTTCTGGCGCCAAAGGCTTCTGAATATGGCATTACTATGTGTATGGAGAATCTCTATAACGGCTCCGGTGCCCGTATGGTAGAGGGACCAGGCTGCAATCCATACAAGGCGGCAGAGCGAATTGATCGCATGAATGAGAAATACGGTGCCGAGGTACTGGGATTCTGTTACGATACCGGCCATGGCAATCTGGTGGGGCTGGATCCCTACAAGTTTATTACTATTCTGGGAAAGCGTCTGAAGGTCCTGCATATGCACGAAAATGACGGGATTTCGGACCTGCATCAGCTGCCGTTTACTTTTACAAGGACCAGGGAGAATACAAGCGTCCTGGACTGGAATGGGATACTTAAGGGGCTTAAGGAAGTGGGATACGAAGGAGTGCTGAGTTTTGAGACTGCGCCGGTTCTGGACTGCTTCCCAGAGGAACTGAAGGAAGATGCCCTGCGGATGATCGCAAGAATTGGAGATTATTTCGCTAGGCGAATTGAGGAATGACACTTGTAATATGAGGAGGCATAAATATGCTGATTTGGGCGCACAGGGGCTGTTCACAGATGTATCCGGAGAACACGCTGACATCATTTGAGAAGGCAATGAATGTACCGGGGCTTGCCGGGATAGAGCTGGACATCCAGCTTACAAGGGACGGCGAGATGGTGGTGATACATGATGAGAGGGTGGACAGAACAACGGATGGTTTCGGCTTTGTACGGGATTATTCATTAAAAGAGCTGAAGACCTTCCATATACATACAGGTAATGAGACGGCTGAGCACATCCCCACAATGAGGGAGGTATTTGAGCTGCTGGCACCAAAGCTGAGGCTGTGGGATGAGCCTGCGGGACGGGGTATAAGGCTCAATATTGAGCTCAAGAACAGTGTTTATCCATACGAGGGAATGGAAGAGAAGATTGTGGAAATGGTCCAGGAATTCGGAGTGGAGAAGGCTATTGTGTACTCGTCATTTTATGCGGATTCTCTTTTGAAAGTACATGGTCTGGATCCTTCAGCAGAGCTGGGAGTCCTGGATACCAAGGTTTCCGACTGTCTGTACAAGGCAAAGGGGCTGGAAAAGATAATTTCAGAAACATCCATCTCCGGGGCAGATGCAGGGTTCACATTCGCCCTTCACCCATACGGAAATGGTCTGGATATTCCGGAGGAGCGCCTAGAAGGACGCACAGTCCGTGCCTGGTTCGGAGGCCATCTATATCCCGAAAAGCCCACCGGCGGAGTTATGTCTTTTGCAAGGTATGAGGAAGGCGGTGTGACGGACCTGTTCCTGAACGAGCCGGAGAAGTATCTGGGCTTTCAGTAGTGAGCAGGGGTAAAGATTATATGGGGGTCAAGGGTATGCATTAAGTGCCTTTTGATTATTTCTCGCCTATTAGGGCGCTTGCGTATTGAAGCAGGCGCTCTTTTTTTTCTTCTGAAACACTTTTATATGTTTCAATAATAAATGACAGCCTCTTATCAGATGAATCTACAACAATTTCGCAGGGGGTCGGGTCATCT
>JAEEGL015633140.1_pt1 | contig 30748 bp, 31 predicted proteins | sample 9134231 | NCBI WGS metagenome assembly JAEEGL01 (sample SAMN16246548, study PRJNA631951) | gut metagenome | biome: gut microbiome; feature: rumen; material: fiber-attached | host: Bos | place: Iran: Karaj | collected 2018-10 | reverse complement strand
TGATGATCTTGGACTTAAGCTTATCGGCTGCTATACCGATGAATCAAGTCCTTATGAAATCTACGTTTATGACACTGGGATCTGATTATAGAAACATTAAAATGCTTTGCGAAAAAAGAGCTGACAACTGTGTCAGCTCTTTTTTATCCACCATCCACTTGATTCATCATTTTAATTCATAGGTAGACCACATGTCTTCAGTTGAAACGACACTTGCTTCTTTTAATCCCATCTCATCCATAAACACCTCAATAGCAGCATCCCTTAAATCATTATCTGCAGCATATAAAACCACATCTCCACCTGATACGTTTTTCAATTCAGCAATTTCTTTTTCTGACAGAGGTTCCAGATTCTCTTCATCCATATAAAAAACCTTTGGATATACTAAAAGCTCATCTGTTAGTCTCCAGACGTTGTGTGGAGTAGCAGGATTGAACATAACTACAGCAGTAGAATCAAGATGCTCACTGGCATACTCTATTTTTTCACGATCCTGTGGGTAAAGAAACAATACATTTTGATCTATAGCTATACCTTTTACTACTATCGCAAAACAAATTGCTGCCAACACAGCATATACTGCAATGGAAATTTTCTCATCACATAAGGCCGTTATAATAACATCTATTATCAAAAACAGAAGAGTAATTATCAGGCCATAAATTGGCATCTCATATCTGTTTGAGGCGCTTCCAACCAAAAGTGCGGATTTGGCTGTTAAAAGGAAATACCCTAATACGCCAAATGCCAGAATAATTACAGCAGGTTCTGGTTTCAAGGCAGTTCTTGCATCATTATCTTTCCTTGCCAAGTACGTATTACTTACAATGATTGAAATCACTATAACCGCCAAAAGAATTATCAAAGCTCCTGAAAAGACAAAATCATTAAGAAGACCACTGAAGAATGAAAACCTCATTATGGTGTTACCCACATCAAAAAGGCTTTCCGTCGCTTCATTTCCTCTATATCCCCCAAGTAAATGATGAACACTGGCCGGATAATACAGAACCGCGAGCAAAAGACTAATAGCACATGTAGCCACATAGCTCAAAGCCAATCTGATTTCTTTTCTCCAAAAGAATACCCAGCATGTAAAAGCAAAGCCTATGCTCACAAAAAAGAACAAATAAAAATACTGTGTTAAAAATCCGAAAAAGGATACAACACCAATTGGCAGAAAATTTCCGGTCCCAAACTTAACAAAGCTCTTCATCTTATCATCAGCTTTGTTTTTTCCTTTCTGGAAAGACTGAATCATCCTGATATGTAAAAAAGCACAAGCAAATATCCAGGCCGTCAACCACGCATACATTCTGATAAGCATATTGCAGGATATTGTCATTGGATTAATACCCCAAAACGCTAATGTTATCAGCAATCCCCCCTGCGACATGCCAAGCTTTTTTAATAATCCGGCAAGTATCCAAAATGATATTGCAAATGCTATCAGATTCGAGATTATCCCCGGCAATTTGGAAAAGATTCCGGGCACAAATGAGCATAATGTATGAAAAACATAATAATAAAAAGGTGGATGTACGTCCCATGACTGAACCAGCTTTACAAGACCGTAGTTAAAGCCTTCGCCTTCTTTTACCGCAAATTCATCCAGAATTTCCTGCCTGTCCTGCCACTGCCTGTCCGGCTGATAAAGCCCAATACTTCGATTTGAAGAAAAATATGTATAGTATTCATCCTCATGAAAGCCGCTTTTGTGAAAACCAAAGAAGACGTTAACTATAAGTGCCATTGCAAAAAGAAGCAAAATCCATATCTTTTTCATGCTCTATATACCTCTGACAAAAGCGTGCATCTTACGGACAAGTCTCGGATTTGGCGACAGAAGCAGCAAATACATCTTCTGCTTTTTGGTAAGAAACTGATTCTTCCGGATTTTCCCAATTTTCTTTCTAATATTCTTCACAACATCATTATAGAATTCATTGTCCGCAGTCATTTTGGAAATCGGAATATGTAAAAGATAATCAAGCCTCTGAACATATCCAAACCTCTCAGCAACCTCCACAAGATCAGGATAATTTCTTTTGACTATATCCAGCACCACATCTGCATTTCTGACAATATCAGTAAATACTGACGGAAAATAATCCTTGTCCTCATTCTTCTTCCTGGAATTGCTGCCAAGACGGTAAAAGACATGGTAATACTGCTGTGGCAATATAACCAGCTTATTCACCTTGGAAAGCATGTGGACCATAAGATAAAAATCTTCATTAAGCTCGCCCACAGGAAAGAGCATATCATCAGTAAAAAAAGCCCTCTTCACCAGCTTGGTGCAATAAGAAGCATCACCTGTGTGCATCAAAAGAGTTCTAAGATGCTCTCTTGGCTCAATGACTGTTGCTTCTGCTGGTGGGATCACCACATCCGGTAGCTTCTGCCCATTTTCAGCAATCTCATCTCTGGAAATCTGCACCATATCAGCATCATATTCTTTAGCCGCTGCCATAAGTGTGCTGTACATTCTGTGATCTACAAAGTCATCACTATCCACAAAGCCAACATAATCACCACTTGCATGGGAAAGCCCAAGATTCCTGGCACTGCTGGATCCGCCATTCTCCTTGTGATAAACAGTCACGTTATCGAACTTTTCTGCAAGCTTATCCGCAACCTCACCTGTGTTATCCGTTGAACCATCATCTACCACAATTACCTCAAAAAGCTCTTTAGGGTAATCCTGCATAGCTACTGACTCAACGCACTTGGGAAGCAGATCCGGAATGTTATACGCAGGTATTATTATGGATATTTTTTCCGTAAAATCTCTCATCTGTAATTCTCTACTTTCGGTACTACTAAATCTTTTCTCAATAAGGCTTTATTTCTACTCTTTCCTATCCCATTACTTTTCCACTACTATTCATTTGCCTGTAAAGGTCATATCCAACAGTCAAAATGATCACAAGCATTGCTACAGTAAGAGGCCATAAAATCGTTACTGTAGAGCCAAAAAGATATCTCGTATAGGTTATCATCGAAATAACCTGTAGGAACGCACAAATCGGAAGCCTTTTGTAGCTGGTCAGAGCATAAACAACCGCCAGCAGCTCAGGCATATATCCATATCTTTCATGCATTACCGGAAGACAGAAACAACATATCTCGGCTGTAAAAATAATAAGTGTTATCATAAACTTATAGGTAATCTCAAAGTCTTTTCGATAAATATAATAGGCAATCATCCCAAAGATAAGAATTGTAGCCATTACACCCGCCTTAATGATCAGAAGTCTTATACTTTTGTCCAAATCCGAAGTAATAATGGTATAAATACTAGGATAATTCATTGAAAGTCTTGTAAACATCGCAACCTGATTTCCATATATTCCAAGAAGATCACCCCAGCTGCGGCCTGCTATTGCCGATGGAATAAGGCTTACCACATGAAACACCGGCATAACAAGAATATATCTTATCTTCAGCTTGTTCTTTAACCACATGATAACCAGAAATGGCATAAAGAAAATAGCCTGCTGCTTGAACCCGTAGGAAATGGACATGTACAAAAATGCCCTGAAATCATTTCCCTTCATAACGTGAATAAGCGACAACAGAATAAATGCCGTGTAGATAGAGTCATTCTGCGCCCAGCCTGCACTGTTGAGCACAACTGTCGGGAGGCACAAAACTCCAAAATACGCCATGAAAGCTTTCCTGATATTTCCATCCGTAACAATAAAAGCTATTCTCGCAAGATTGACTGCACAGACAAAATCAAAAATAACGGAAAGAGTCTTAACAAGATACATATCACTGACTCCACCGCCGATGTAATGCAAAATTACTATCAGATACTGAAACATGCAGTTATAGTCAAAAGTACTTGCATCCGAAACTCCAGGTTTAATTCCAAGATAAGCAAAGCCTCCGGCCTCATGGCATTCTTTCATCCAGTCAGCAAAGGCTTTAACATAATCCCCTGATTCCAGGTCATAAAAAGAAAAACGAAACATCAGACCAACTGTTGTCATAACCATCAGCGCCAACAGGTCAAGAAACGTTATCGTTATCTTCCCAAATTTAAACTCCAGATCAAACACCTTATCAATTGTTCTCATAATTTCATTCCAATCTGTTTTTTTCCTGAAGCGTACGCATAAATCCAGGCGCCTTGATAACTTCTGCTCTGCTCATCGGACCTTTTGCGCTTGGCCTTGGATTCTTGTTACCTGCTAAAAACTCTGCTGAAAACCTAAAAAGCTCCCTTGCAGCATTGTCGGCATTCCAAAGTGTATTTATGGTCTTTCGTGCATTTTGAGCAAGTTCAGCATCCATGTGCTTGTGTTCAAACAACACACATACCTTTTCTACAAAATCCTCAAGACTCCCACCTTCGTAAGTAAGTCCGTTAACTCCATCCTCGATCAGGAACGGAACCGCACCTGCTTCCTTAGAGGCAACAACCGCGCAGCCACTTTGCATAGCCTCGTTGACAACAGCTCCCCAGCCCTCAAGATAATTACTTGTGAAAAGAAAAATATCAGCCTGCTTCATATATTCAGCTACCAAAGAAGGTTTTTTACTGCCATAAAGTTTCACAAAGCTTCCAAGGTCATACTTACTGATCAGTGCCTCAAGTTCAGGTCTTTTCTCACCATCTCCGATGATTTCAAGTGTGAAACTATAGCCCTTTTCTTTTAACACTCTGGCGGCCTCAACCGCATATTCCGGATGCTTAAGCGTAATCAGTCGCCCTGCCCACAGCATCCTAAGACTGCTTTTGTCTCCCACAGCTGAATCGAATTCCAAATTTGAATTATGGCTTTCACCTAACTCATTTGCACTACCATCAACTACATTTTGATCATCGTGCGATGCTTCCACATTTGGAAAATAGCCCCATTTCAGCATCTTCCCCGGATAGCTGTGGATCAGTGCAAAATCCGACGCCACGTAAGCACCGGTACACAAAAGATAAACCGGGTTCCTCCGATATCTTATATGCTCCCTATACTTATTCACAAGCCCCTTGGGACTTATAGCCTTCCACTGCCCTTCCCTGTAGATTCTCTCGCTCATTCTAAAGGTCAGCTTACCGCTTGATAGCCTCTTTTCCTCGATATCAGCTATCACTCCGTCGCTCCAGCCCAAAATCGTAACATCGCTATTAAGGATAAGGTCAGTGCACTTTTCTTTTTCCTCATAAAAAAGAGATACAAAAGAAATATCCCCTGTATCAACTCCCCATCCCATTTTCAGCCTTTTTTCCTCCATAGGACTGGTCTGGATAAAATGAAACTCAACATCCTCCAGAGCATCCATGGCCCGGCAAAAAGGCAGCTGGTGATGATTTATGTAGTTAGAGACAAAAGTTATGACCAATACTTATCACTCCATATCAGCTGTTACTATAAATATGTCCACATAAAGCCAGCATATATCTTTGGTTATTTGCTGGCTATATCTCTGTAAATCTCCAGTAACCTGTTATAATTCGTATCCGCATCATGAGTCAAAAGAGCTCTTTTCCTCGCATTATCGCCATAAACTCCGGCAATAACAGGCTCATCCCACATCTGGCAGACCGCCTCAGCAAGTTTTTCCGGATCTCCCTTATCAAAAAACAGACACTCCTTGCCACTGGTTGCAAGACTTGGAATACCACCAACCTCCGCTGTGACAATCGGCATTCCAAGAAGCATTGCCTCGCCAAGTGAATTAGGTGAGTTCTCAACTACAGACGCGCACAAATAAAGCGATGATCCCAGGAACTGCTGCTTCATAGCTTCTTCATCCAGCATTCCCACCATCGTAACATGTTTTTTCAGTTTACCGGCAGAAATAAGACTCTTGATATACTTGCCATAAGCACTTGCCCTAAGGAAATACGGGTACTTACTCTGTCCCCTGCCGATAATATTATTGCCTGATACATACAGATGAGCATCCGGATATTTTTCAAGAATCTTAGGCATTGCCTGCAAAACAAAATGAAATCCCTTGAGCGGATAATCTCCCTGGGATAAAAAAATACTATGTGGAACAGCGTTCTTTTCTTCCCACTTTCCATCATAAAATGATGAGCGCATAGTCTCGTTAAGAGGATAATAATGCGCCAGTGGATTAATCTTGGAGACTTCCGTCTTGTCAAACAAAGTTCTTCCGGTAACATTGCCGGTCAAAAGAAGTGCTTCCCTTTCGTGCTCCCCTCTTATCCGGTACTTTTCCTGCTGCATGATCAGAGTATCTTCTTTAATCTTGTCACGAAGAGTCGCAGATTTCTGCACTTCTTCCGGAATGCCTGCCATGTACTCCTCAGCAATCCTGCCACATACTCCCTGAATTCCCACAAGAGCTTTATTAGGATTTCCAAAAGCTCTCAGCATAGCAAGACAATGCGGAAATTCCGTACCAAAAATATGAAGAACATCCGGCTTAAAGGCATCAAGAATCGCATGAAATCTGTTTTCCACTATACCATCATAGACTTCAGGGTGGTTAAGATCAGCGTGAAAGCCATAGAAAGAAACGCCATCAATAACTTCACCATCCGGCATCTCCTGCCCATCATAAGGAAAACAAACTCCCAATGTGATCTCCCTGTCATCCAAAGCCACCTTCGTTATTCGGTTAAAGCAACCTGAAAGCCAACCTTCTCTTACAGAATGCTCAAGTCCATGAGCCTTGGCGTATGCAGGAAGCATAATGTTACAAAGCCATAATACTCTCAAATCATTTCTCCTTATTGCCCTTGATAGCATATATAGCGCTGCGGATACCATTATAAGCACCAGCTGTTATCTTATTCGAAGCAAGTGCCGTACGAAGAGGGGCCAGCGTAATCGCCCTTAAAAAGTCATACTTTCTGACCTGCTCCTTGGGAAGATACATCTTTATGATATCCTGACGTTCCATTTCCGAAATTCTCTTATTCTGATCTGAAAAACCACCGCCCTCATAATCTGCGATCATGACAGGTATATAATGAGTCTCAGCCTTTTCTCTGTAAAAGCATCTTAAAAATTGTTCATAATCTGCTCTCACTTTATATTTCAGATCAAAAGGATTCTTGTAAATAAGTCTCTCATCATAAAAACATGCCTGATGACTTGGCACATTCCTATAGCATGCATAATCATCTATATGTGGATTAGATGCCACTCTGTTTTTGGTTATACTGTCAAAAATATCTCCATAGAAAATAGAAGGAAGCGTCGTTCCACTCTTTAAAATAACGTTCGAAATATTTTCATGTACATCTTTGAGAACATTTTCATTGCTAAAATAATCACCGCAATTAAGGAAAAAGATGTAGGAAGGTTCCTCTCCGGCTTTTAAGAGCTTAACTTCGCCGTCACCGCCCTTTTCATCTACTTTTGCCCTGTCACTTAATATTTTCCCTTCCAGATAAGAAGTGGCTATATTCATTGCATGGTAAATACCATTATCACAGCTCTCCAAAAGAGTGATTATCTTTTCCTCATCTGAAGGAACAACTGCCAGGTCATATTTCTCTTTAAGTCTTTCAATCGATCCATCTGTAGACATTCCATCCTTGATCAGGATCCTATAATCCTTAAAGGTCTGGCATAGAACACTGTCAATTGTCTTAAACAGCTTATCACCTGCATTATATGAAACAACGATTATGGTAAAAAAAGGCTTCTTCATATTTCTTTTCCCTCAAGCGCCATAGTCTATTCCCTGTTACCCAAAGCGCCCACACCAATTCTCAATAATAGCCTCTCTCTGAAAGAGTAAGCGGCAGATCATGGAACAAAAAAGTCTGATAAGGCAAAATCCTGACTCCGTCGGCAGCTGCCCCCCTCATGTATAGAGCAAAGTAAGCCAACGAGCAAACTGCAATTGCAAGTACTGCCAATTGTTTTTTCTTATAATCCTTAATTCCCATAACAAGAGTCGGCAAAAACAAAACATGTGTTATGGTCAGATAGTATCCAATCCTTGATATAACCGGTAAAAAAGATCCAAATACATAAAGCATCAGAGCCATCAAATTACAAATGAAGTAAAATCTGTTACGTCTACTTTTCTTAACCACATCCTGGTACAGCCAAAGTGACAATCCAAGAACTGCCAGGCACCTTAATATATTCACGTAACTTGTACCGCCTGTCAGATACTCCGTATCCTTATATGAAGGGTACAAAAAAACCACAATCTTCAGATACAGATCACTAAAAAACAGGCATGATACGCTACAAAGTCCAAGTGCAATATACATCCACCTCTTCCAGTTAAGTGAAGCAACTATGTACAGCACCAGAACCACCAGCATTGATTTATGGAAAAGACTGCCAATTAACACGATAAGGAAAAATTTCGGCCAGTCCTTTTTAATAACAAACTTTATCGAATAAAGCGCCATGGATAGCGCCAGATAATATCTTACCGTACTAAGTGACTGGAAATAATACCCAAGCATCATGAACAGAATAAAGCTAAAGGTAAACCATTCACTTTCTTCGTACAGTGCCTTCATAAAAAAATATATCGTAGCAAAAGAATAAACTGCAAACACCAGCAGATAATTCTCAAATCCGCATATTGTGTACAGCACATAGGCAAGCACATTAAATCCCACTTCCGTTGGAATATAAGCGTGATACAATGCCAGGTGCATATACTCAACGTATTTTAAATAATCATTACCCACATTAAGGCGCATAGCCGAAACCACAAAAAGAAGAACGAAGATACTCAGAATACAGATGCGATTCACCATCTGCTGCCTGGTCATCCCCTTATATACCACCATCTGTGGTCCATATTCAGTTTGTCTTTTTCTGACAAGCAGTGACAGCATAACCACCACCACTGTAAGGGATAAATATACTATCATCCAAGCCTCTTCTGCCTTGCTTTAGACTTCACACTGTTCTCTTTAAACAATTCACATACCCAGGATATTAAACCCTACCCGCAATCTTTTTACCGTGCCTTATACCTGCAAGTGCCTTTTTGTAGCACTTAAAAAAGCTGTTGCCACCGCACATCTCTCTGCCCTTCTTGAACAGATAGCGGAAAGCAAAAACAGGAGCCATCTTCCCATACAAAAAGTGGTACAGCACTCCTCTGTCAAAATAAAACTTATCCGTAAAACCTTTAAACCAGGTAGACTCGCCACTTTCTTCATAGCCGATAGAAACCGTAGTCCTGTACAGATACAGTCCTGCCTTCAAACAGTCATGGAGAAAAAGAGAATCCTCACCATTCATATAAGTGGCGCCGCCGCCAAATAATAGGGAGTACTTTATTCCACTAGCCTCCAGCCTTTCTCTCCTGCCGCAGATTGCATAGGCCGGATATCTGCCGTAATTACGCCAAGATACCTTACCGCAATCAGTATTCCAATAGGTTTCTCTGCCAGCCTGAGCCTTTACATTAAACAGAATAACATCCGCTTCAGGATGAGCATCAAACTCCGCAAGAATTCTCTGCGCATATCCATCACTGTAACGAATATCATCATCACCAAACTGTATTATCTCAGCATCAGAATTATCAAAGGCAGTATTTCTGGATAAACCTACGCCCTTTTCTCTTCTGTTCAAAACCTTTATAGCATGCCCATTATAATCAAAGCTATAATCTTCACATTCCGGTAAATCCTGGTGCTTCATCCCAGCTTCATTTTGTCCATCAGACGATTCCGAAACCTCTCTTTTTTCCTGAATCTGATTCACTATAACCGCATCAGACTCAAGGTTCATAAGCTGCGGCAAAACCTTTGCATCCTTATTTACCGCTGATACAAGTATCTGAAGCCTCTTATTTCCCATATCCATAGTACCTGTCAATAAACTTTTTATCTGCCCTGGTCAGAACTATTCCAAGAACCGGACAGTCGTGCTTACGAAGCTGCGCGATCACATGCTCAGTCATAGCACCATTTTTAACCCCATAGGGAACACAGAGAATTACTCCATCGCAGGTTCCTATTTTCCTGTAATTATCCAAAACCTTACCGGGAACAGACATAGGAACAAGCCTTGGCCACTGCCTGCTGATATCTATGCTATCCACATAGCTGTCAGCAGCTGACTCTTTATCATTTTTCCCCTTAATTCCAAGGATGGTCTGCAATGTTCCGCAGTCGTTAACCGAATTATCTTCACCATTTATGCTGTCTGTAGAGATAACCACAACCTCTGTCTTACCGCCAAACCTATCCTTGCAAGCTGCAATCAGTTCGTTTTTGTATATCTCATCAGATTCCTTATGACTTCCAGTGCTTCCTTTCCCAAATAAAACTCCCAAAGAATCAATTCCATAGCGCTTTCTGATATCCTCAGGAACATAGATAGCATCGTCAAGAGCATCTGCCAAAAGCTCTACAAGCAGCATTATAACTGCTCCAGCCAGCGCCCCAAAGCAAATAGCCGCAAAGCTTCTGTCTGTGTAGGTCACAAGTCTTGCTTTATCTATGCTAAGTGTTTTGATCGAATCAAACGCAGAATTATTAGCCCCATAGCTTTCCATGGACTTTACACTGGCAAGAAGAATTGCATCAGCCAGATCTTTATCCTTGTTTTCTGCTGACAGCAGCATTATTCGCACATCTGACGGAATATCAGCATTGATGGACGATAATAACTCATCTTTTGAAAGAAAAATCTGCTGGCTTTCAAGCTCACTTATAATAGGATTTAAAATATCATCAGTTGGAACCAGCATATTGTTCCAGGTATAGCCGTTATAATAATCTACCAGCGTTCCCTTGTTCTCATCATAGGCAAAACTGATATAAAGCCTGGCCTCCCCTTTGTAAGTCCTGACAGGTCCAAAGGTCACCGTCACAAGAGTATAAATTCCGCCGGCTAAAAGAGCTCCCAAAAGCGCAGCAACCGGAATAATCCATATCTTTCCAAGAAGCCTTAAATAAAAGCTCCGCAGATTCAGTTTTTCCTCCATATGCCCCTTATCACTTCTGTCCATAAATCCCCCAAAGTGTAAAAAATCGTTAGTAAAAGCTCTTTATTGCTGATTGGATGATCCTACATTCTTTTGCGCAGTAATCTGATTCTCTTCAACACCCTCAGTACTATCCGGCGTAAACAGTATTTTTACTGTCAAAAGCATCAGCTTGATGTCAAGCCAGATCGAATAATTCTCAATATATGTCAGATCAAGCTTTAGTTTGTCGTAAGGAGTAGTATTATACTTGCCGTAAACCTGCGCATAACCTGCAAGTCCGGCCTTTGCCTTCATTCTGAAAGCAAATTCAGGCATCTCTTCAAGGTACTGCTGGATAATCTCAGGCCTCTCCGGTCTTGGTCCGATAAAGGTCATTTCACCAACTAAGATGTTAAAGAGCTGTGGAAGCTCATCAATCCTGAATTTCCTGATAACCTTGCCGATAGGCGTAATCCTGCTGTCATTCTTTGACGCCAGTCTTGCTACGCCATCTTTTTCCGCATCAACTCTCATGCTCCTGAACTTCATTATCTTGAACTGCTTCCTGTCCTTGGTGCAGCGAACCTGCTTATAAAGAACCGGTCCCTTGTCATAGAGCTTTATTATAATCGCAGTTATCAGCATAACCGGTGAGCTCAGAATGATCAGGAAAAGAGAAAGTACGATATCAAAAAGTCTCTTAAGAGCCCTCTGCTCCACCTTGATAGAATATTCTCTAAGAAGAAGAACCGGAGTATCAAACAAATGAAGCTGAGTTGAACCCTTTAGCAAAACATCTGTAATCTTGGGCATAACGTAAATTCTGATATTTCTGCCGTAGCAGTACTTAACAAGACCATTTCTGAACTGACTTGGTACATCCCAGATTACTACTCCGTCATAGTCCCCAAGACATTCCTCCTGCACCTTATCTATTCCCTCAGAAATATTAATGCATTTGGCAATATGATACTTATCTTTTCTTGAATTAAACTTGTTTGTAATATCATCAATCGGATAAACACCGCTTATAAGAAGCAGCTCTCTCGCCTTGAATATTCGCTGATACAGCCACCCGGTTGCATAGGACCAGGCAAAAGAAATTATCAGCTGCAAAACAAATATCTCAGCCATTGGAGCTATTGGAACCAGCCAGTTCCTCAAAAGCGAAATCTGAAAATACGAAATGAAATTCACCATGAACAGGGCAAAAATCTGAGAAAAGAAAACATCCATAGGCTTTAAATAGCCAATTTTAAGTCCGCCATAGGTGTTTGAGAAAAACAAAAGCAGAATAAAATAAATTCCCAAAATCAGCAAATGTCCTCTAAAGTACAGCTTAAGACCACTACCAAAATCATAACCATCCTGGCTTATACGCGGTGCAGAAACTATTGGATAATAGGTTGAGAACCAAAACCATGCATAAACAGCAGTCTGCATGACAAGCCCCAAAAATCCCATAATTAAAACAAGAACCCTTTTTACTGATTCATTTTTCATACACAATCCCCTTAAACAAAACATAAATCTACTGCCCAAAGACATTCATTTCAGAAAGCCTTTCCAAGCAGTAATAGTATAACCAGACTACAGTCTTCTAAATGTAGCCCTAAATGCCCATCCTATAAAATAATAGCAGGACGCCGGCACCGAAAGGTTTGCAATATTCCTGTACAAAAACCATATCCTGTAAAGTGCCACAATTTTATTGGAAGAAAGCGACTTGGAAGGCCTTCTGTAAATTGCCAGATTCTCGTTAAGGCCGTATGCCAGGTAGCCACTCTTAAGTATCCTCCACCAGGTAGCAGTATCTTCACTTGGCACCTGAGGCATATGGATTATCTCCATATCAATCTTTTCTGTATCAAACATAACAGTTGTTGTGAAAATGATCGTTCTGGACAGTGCCTGCTTGAGATTAAGCGTCTTGGGAACACTTACAACCTTGCCTGTAGGATTGGCATTTTCATCACCAAATTCATAGGCATGAAAAGAAAAAGCTGCATCATTTTCTTCCATGAACTTAATCTGTTTCTCAAGCTTTTCCGGCATCCATACATCATCTGCATCCAAAAAAGCTATATAGCGTCCGGCACTTGCATCAATACCACTGTTTCTGGCCTGTGCTGCACCTTCATTGTGAGCTTTCCTGATAAGACGGATCCGTTTTCCCTGCTTTTTTATTATATCTTCGATAATATCTGCGCTTCCATCACTGGAAGCATCATCTACAAGAATCAGTTCCCAGTCCTTGTAGGTCTGAGCACTGACCATTTCAATTGTCTTTTCTATATAGTCGGCCGCGTTATAAACCGGAACAATAATGCTGACCATCATGACTCCTTTTTAACTTCTGTAACAGCATTCTTCATATACTCTTTCTTATTGCGATAGTGGAAATTCTCCAGCTTCTCGTTGGCCACAGTCCGATCGATGATCGTCTTGACAAGCTTATCCAGTTCGCTGTTCTCCGTATAATCAGCCGGCGCAAAGTACTTAATACGATTCTCATACATCATCTTAAATACTTTATCCTTGTCATTAGTTTCAGCATTGTACACGCCGATTGAGTGACCGCCATAAGCATTAACAAGTCTCATGCAGGGCACATCCGTGTCGGAATCCCCGATATATACCATATTTCTGAAAGGAACCCTGATCTCTTCCTCAGGAAAATAGTCATTGACCACAGGGTCATTATTATCCAGAACACCCTTTTCAATTCTGAAAAGAAACTGCGTCTTATTGGTATAATTTATTACCTGCGCAGGCCACTTAGCCTCGCCTCTGTCATCATAATAAAAACTGCTGGCATATATTCTCTCAAAGGCTCCGCTTTTAGCAACGCTTGTGCCTTCAATCATCTCTTTTAATCCGGAGGAAATGATGTAATGCTCAACAATAACACCCTTTTCATCGGCATACTTCTTTATCCTGCCAAACCAATCCTCTACGCCCTTAAACAGTTGAACCTTGGAACCATAATCCTCAAGAGCTTTCCTGTTAAAAACAAACTTTCCCCTTGCTTCATCTAACATTTTGTACATGTAAGCAAGGTTAGTGTCCATATCATTGTCCGCAGCCAACTTATTGGACGCATTCCAGAAATCATCAACATTATAGCCAACTGACTGGATATATCCCTGAGCCTGCATGTCCGCAGGAGATAAGGTCTTATCAAAATCATAGCATATAGCTACAACAGGTCTGTCCTCTTTCTTCTTTCTGGTGTACTGAGCTTCAAACAACATATTTTTCACCTTTTCCTAATTAAACGAAATTAACTCGAGCAGGCACCCCCACTCGAGTCCGTATCATATTCTCACGACATGCATAGAGCAATAGGCATGTCGCAGTAAACGACATAGGCCCGTGAAAGTCCCATTATTTTCCACAAATAATTCTCACATAGGGCGACATAGAATAAACAAGTGCGTAGTGAAGTCCAAAATTCTTATTCAGAAAATGGAACCACTGACGTAGCGGTGCTCCCTTAACTCGCCCTTTAAGCCACCAGCGCTTAAACCTCGGAAGTGATGTATCAAGCCAGGTTCCTTCCTTGGAATTGTTATCACAGACACCCAGAAAGTGGTCGGATACCTCAATTGCATAGCCCTTTTTCTTTATCTGAAGTCCATAGTCAAAATCTCCAAGACTGTGCTTGTAAACACCGTCCATCACCGGAACATCAGAAAATATCTCAGCAGGAATCGCCACAAAATTGGCATTAAAGGTATCGCAGCTCCTGTCCTCATCATCAGGTTTCACCGTCACATAATGAATTCCATTAGTGTATCTGATTCCGCCGTAGCTGCAATCTCCGGCTGAATTCTTCATAGCTCCGACAATTACCTTCTTCGCCGCATTTTCCCTGGTCAATTCCTGGCCGATTTCATCGATAATTCCCGGCTCAAATTCACCATCGTCATTTATCAGCACATAAATATCCGCTTTATGAGTATGCTGCGCCGCTTCCATAGCCAGCTTCATTCCCCCGGAGTAAAAAAGCTTTCCATTTCCCCTTAGGATTTCTACAGCAAACTTCATCTTACTCTTTAGCTGGATAATAGCTTCAGTAGTACCATCCATGCTGCCATCATCCACCACAATAAAGTCAAAATCAGCTTTGTTATTGCCAACGAGGCTCTTTATGCAATTAACCGTCTTGTCTTTCCTGTTAAAACAGGTCAGCATAACACAAGCTTTCATCAGGATCAGTGCTCCACTGCTTCACAAAGTCTCTTCTTGATATCCTCAACGCTCATCCACTCGCTGTTATTGCCTGAGCTGTAATAAAATCCTTCCGGAACCTTCTTTCCGCCCGGAGCAGGAACTATTTCATGAGAAAAAGAAACCTGTGGATATACAATAAAATGCTTATCATACTCGTAAGTATTAGGTGCATCCTCTTTGGTAACCATTACTTCATCAAGCTTCTCGCCTGGTCTGATACCAATTTCCCTGGTTGCAACGCCAGGACACATAGCCTCTGCAAGATCCTTGATATTAAATGAAGGAATCTTACTGATAAAGGTCTCTCCACCCTTAGCTTCTGCAAGTGCCTTGAGAACCAGCTCAACGCCCTCAGGAAGGCTTATCCAGAAACGAGTCATACGGTAATCAGTGATAGGAAGCTCTTTTTCTCCCCTATCAAGAAGGCTCTTGAATACAGGAATGATAGAACCTCTGCTCCCTGCAACGTTTCCATAGCGGACAATTGAGAAGTTGATATCCTTGGTACCGGCATATGCATTAGCTGCGATAAAGAGCTTGTCAGATACCATCTTGGTAGCGCCGTAAAGGTTAACCGGATCAACTGCCTTATCTGTTGAAAGAGCTACAACCCTCTTAACTCCTGTCTTAAGCGCTGCGTTGATTACGTTCTGAGCGCCGTTAATATTAGTCTTGATGGCTTCATCAGGATTGTACTCGCACGCAGGAACCTGCTTAAGAGCAGCTGCATGTACGATATAATCAACATTCTCACAGGCTCTCTCAAGTCTTGCTTCATCTCTTACGTCACCGATAAAGAAACGCATCTGCTTAGCGTGATCTTTGTAAATCTGCTCATTAGCCATGTTGAACTGCTTGAACTCATCCCTTGAGTAGATGATGATCTTCTTGGGATTGTAATTCTTCAAAATGTACTCTGTGAAACAATGGCCAAAAGAACCTGTTCCTCCTGTTACCAGGATTGTCTTGTTATCTATTACTGAACTATTCATTGTTACTCCTTGTTTTTGCTCGATAGCATTATCTATATTACTTATTTACGATACCAGTCCACAATCTTCTTAACTGCCTTAATGGTATCCTCTACTTCCGCATCAGTCAGCTTCGGATAAAGAGGAATACTCATAATGCCCTCATAGATCTTCTCTGCATTAGGACAAAGACCTCTCTTATATCCCTTCTCCTCGTAGAATGGGAAATAGTAAACCGGCACGTAATGCACCTGACACTGAACATTTTCAGCACTCATAGCCTCAAAAAACTCTTTTCTCGTGCAGGTCAGCTTATCCAGATCAAGCTGGATAATATAAAGATGTCTCGTAGTCTCTGACTCCGGAATCTCCTTCTGAACAATGATCTCCGGCACATCTGCAAAAGCTTCATTGTATCTCTTAACAATCTCACGACGTCTATCTGAGAACTTCTGAAGTTTCCTAAGCTGGCTATTCAAAAGAGCTGCCTGGAAATCTGTCATTCTGTAGTTAAAGCCAAGAGTCTGCATCTCGTAGTACCATGGGCCCTCACCTTCCCCAAACTTAAACTCGGAAGGATCACGGACAATTCCATGCTGTGATGCAAGATGGAGCTTTTTATAAAGCTCAGGATCATTGGTAGTGATAGCGCCGCCCTCACCGGAAGTAATTGTTTTAACCGGATGGAAACTAAAGCAGGTCATATCTCCAATGCTGCCCTCAGGCTGCCCCTTGTACTTGGTTCCAATGGCATGAGCCGCATCTACTATATATATAAGGTTATGTTTCTCGCATATAGCACGAATCCTGTCATGCTCAACTGCCTGTCCTGTGAAATCAACTGCCACAACAGCCTTGGTCTTATCAGTGATATGTGCCTCAATGCTGTCAGGATCAATATTGTATGTCTCCGGATCCACATCAGCAAAAACCGGTGTTGCTCCTACATATACCGCACAGTTAGCTGAAGCCGCAAAAGTAAGAGGAGTTGTGATGACCTCATCCCCTTCTCCAAGTCCGGCAGCAATGCATGCACAGTGAAGTGCTGCCGTTCCGTTGCTGACTGACACCGCATACTTAGCCCCGGTAACCTCGCACAAATGCTTCTCCAGTGCTGTCACTGTAGGACCACAGGTGAGATAATCACTCTTCAAAATCTCAGCCACAGCCGATACATCATCATCATCAATCCACTGCCTGCCGTAAAAGATCTTACTATCCCTCACCGGCTTGCCACCATGGATTGCAAGTTTTTCTTTTTCCATTAATAATGCCTTTCTAACTAAAAAAGATATCTCATGCGCAATTTTACGATGCACAATGAACATAATGTTACTGTTCACTCGCTTGCAGCTCGCTCCAGTAACGGATTCGCGCATTCATTCCAATTCGACTTCGTCGAAGGAATGCGCGAACTCTACTATCATTTTCTCACGAAATGCGCAGCGAAGTGCGCATTTCTGCCCCTGAACAGTAACAACATAATCTCTTGTATTATAACACTTCGCGAACCCATGCACAAATTTAACCTGGACCGCCATCTTTAGTTGACTCCAATTCATTAAAAAAGTATAATAAAAAGCGCTTTGGTGCAATAACCAAAGCGCTTCATTATTACATTTCCACCAGGAGTTGTACCCAAGTGGTTGAAGGGTCCGGATTCGAAATCCGGTAGGTCGGCTCGTCCGGCGCAGGGGTTCAAATCCCCTCAACTCCGTTATTGCTCTGCATTTCTATGCAGAGCTTTTTTGATGGCATTTAAGCAACCATCATCACTTGATTTCGTCGGTTGATCCGTCATTCTTGACAACCTCAAGTCTGCAGCCAAGACCAAATGCTGCAACAGATCCTGCGATCAGTGCCCATGGAGCTGCTGCAAATCCGAGGATTCCGCCAACAATTCCAACATTTACAGGAACACTGAATACTACTTCGTCGCCCTTCTTGATCTGAACACGGTCAACGTTGCCTTCCTCAACCTTCTTTTTCAGCTTATCGATCACTTCCTTGATATCATCACCAATATCCTTGGTCTCAGGACGGATAAGTCTGATTGCTGCATCGACATCTCCATCAGTCTTAATCAGAGCGTCCTTTGCAGCGTAATAATCAACACCTGTCTGCTCCATTACTTTTTCTACTGCTTCCATTGTGAAATTCATACCCTAATCTCCTTTCAAACAAAACCATTGTCTCAAGTATCTTGTTGATAAACCAATTATATTCCAGCACAAAACAAGGTTATATGTTATTTTTGGTGAATTCAGCTCTTTTATTTTGTCACTTTTGCGTAAATAACTGTTTTTACCAACGGATATTCAGGATAAAAAAACAAATATCACTTCATGACTGCAGTTTAATCATATCAATTCTTTCTACTACACCAATATCTTCCAATACTTTTATCATGCGGTATACCGTCGCCACTCCTATTGAATCATCTCTGCTTCTTACCATACAGCATATATCCTTACAGGATGCTCCATCATTATCTGCAATAATACCTGCGACAAGCTTCCTTTGTTTTGTAATACGCATCCCCTTTTTCTTTAATGCCTCAATTATCTGTTCATTGCTCATTTTCTTCCCCTTTGTTGATGCATACCGTACCTATTATCAAAGTTAGCGTCAGCTAACCTATCTTTTCAAAAAAAGGGGCTAAAAGAACATATTCTCCCAGCCCCAATTTCTACATTACTTGCAGGATCCTGTCTTATGACAATTTCCAGCCATGGGACACCCTATACAATGAGTGCCTTTTTTCTTTTCCTTAATAATATATCCAATTGCTAATCCAAGGAGCAGAGTAACCACAGCTCCTGCTATAAAATTTGCCATAATACTTTCCTTAGTAATCTTGAATCAAAATTCCGCAAATCCACATCTAGTGCGGTTTTGTGGTTGCACGTCTGTTAATAGATCAATTAATCCAGCTTATACTCAAGTGCCATAGCCTTCTGATTTCTCTGGATCAAGTATACTATAACACAAGCAAATACTACAATTGCTACAAGTCCACCTATGAATCCAACTCCAAAGCTTCCGGTAGTGATAAGTGTACCAATCTGGTATACAAGGAATCCTACTGTAAAGCCTGTTGCAAGCTGTAGTCCGATAGCGCCCCACAGCCACTTAGCTGACTTCATCTCAGAATTCATAGCACCGAGAGCAGCAAAGCAAGGTGGTGTGTACAAATTGAACATAAGATATGCAAGTGCTGCAACCTTAGTGATTCCGATAACAGCTGCAACTGCGCTGCCTTCACCAACAAGTTCAAGTTCCTCAGTATCGATGAGGTTAGAAAGAGCAAATACTGTAGCAATAGTTCCTACAACATTTTCCTTGGCAATAAAGCCTGTGATAGCTGCTGCAGCAAGCTGCCAGCTGACAACACCAACAACAGGAACAAGAAGAAAAGCAAATGGTCCTGCAATACCTGCAAGGATTGATGTGCTCTCCATGCCCTCTTCAACAGGCTGAAGACTCCAGTCAAAGGCACTCATGATCTGAACAATTGTGTTACATACAAGGATAACTGTACCAGCCTTAACGATATAAGCCTTACCTCTTTCAAGCATTGACTTAAATGCAAACATAAGACTAGGAACCTTGTACTCAGGAAGCTCAATGATAAAGAAGCTCTTTCTGTACTTCATTCCTGTGATGGCCTTGATAAGAAGCGCTCCAAGAAGAATGAGTACAATACCTACAACGTAGCATACAAATCCAACCCATCTTGACTCCGGGAAGAATGCTCCTGCAAAAAGAGCTATAACAGGAAGCTTAGCACCGCAAGGCATGAAGGTTGCAAGCATAGCTGTTGAACGTCTTTCTCTTTCATTCCTAATTGTACGGCATGACATGATAGCGGGGATTCCGCATCCTGTACCGATGATCATAGGAATTACAGACTTTCCTGAAAGACCAACTCTCTTGAAAATAGGATCAAGAACTACTGTAGCTCTTGACATATAACCGCAATCCTCAAGAAGTGCAATGAGGAAATACATTACCATAACAAGTGGAAGGAATCCAACTACAGCACCAACGCCGCCGATGATACCATCAACTAAAAGTGCATAAAGAAGTGGATTTGCATCTGCCATAGCATCTCCTACCATTCCCTGGAAGGACTCAATCCATCCTGCAAGAAGTTCAGAGAGCCATGTTCCTACTGTTGTCTGTGAAATATAGAACACAAGCCACATAACTGCTGCAAAAACAAAGATTCCAAGTACAGGATTTGTAACTATGTTATCGATTTTGTCTCCGATATTCTTATCCTTAGTAAGAACCTTACGATTCTCAACTTCGCTTACAATCTTGTTTACAAACTCAAAACGCTTTCTATCGGCAGCTTCAACTGCTGCCTTGTCATGAAGATCAATATTACCCTGAACATAGACTTCCTTCTGTCCCTTGCCTTCAAGCTCTGCAGCTGCTTTCACAACTTCCTTAAGTCCAACCTCTGAAGTAGCAACCGTCTTAATAACAGGACAGCCAAGCTTCTCTGATAAAAGCTTTTCATCAATTTTATTTCCCTTTTTGTCGTTGGCATCATTCTTGTTAAGTGCCACAACTACAGGAACGCCAAGCTCAAGAAGCTGGGTTGTAAAGAAAAGGCTTCTGCTAAGATTAGTAGCATCAACGATATTGATAATAGCATCAGGATGCTCATTCTTAACATAACCGCTTGTGATGCTCTCCTCAGATGTAAACGGAGACATTGAATATGCACCGGGAAGGTCAACTGCGATCAGTTCCTTATCACCTTCGTAGTACTTTTTCTTGATAACACTTTCTTTTTTGTCTACAGTAACTCCAGCCCAGTTTCCGATCTTCTCGCTTCTACCTGTCAAAGCGTTGTACATGGTCGTTTTTCCACTGTTGGGGTTACCTGCCATTGCAATTCTCATAACATTCCTCCTACATTCTTCTTTTCATCTATAAATTCAAAACGCACCTTAGCGTATCTGAACCAACAACTAACATTTGTTCACGAAATCTTGATAGCATTTGCTAACTCAGGGTCAATATTATATCTCGCATCCTTGATTGCGACCACCAGATTCCGCTTCCTGTCTACAACTGTGATCTTCTCTCCACTGTAGCAGCCAAGTGAAAACAAAAAACTTTCCATTTCTTCATCACCACCTGTTTCTACAGCATCTATGGTATATTCTCTGCAAATATCAGCTTCATTAAGTGTCATAAAAAATTCCTCCTAGCCCATAGTTAGCATGGGATAATTTCTATTAGTCTTCGCTAACTTCATTCATAGGATATTCTTATCAAGAATAATTGTCAATAAAAAATATAAACTTTTTCTTATTTTTTCTATCTTTTTTCAGAAATTAAAATGCCGCATTGGCAAGATGCGGCATTTCAGGTAGGAGATTTCTTATGACTATATATGTCACGTGTTAGTGTTTTCTAACAAAGACAATGTTAGCACTTGCTAACTTAACTGTCAACACATAATTTTTAATTATTTTATTTTTTTCATCATAAAGATGGTCTGTTGTGTTTAACTGCCTCTTGTAGTATGCTTAAATACATAGAAGTACAGTATTTTGCTGAATTTTTTTAGCGGACATCTGATTTCTTAGCGTCCGTAGGAACCCCATTAAAACGAAAGGTGGAAAAAGCGATGGCCTTACAGGAATCCGGCGAAATGTATCTTGAAACAATTTATGTTCTTTCTCAGAATCATACTAATGTCAGGGCAATAGATATCGGTGAAGAACTTGGCTATTCCAGACCATCCGTCAGCCGTGCCATGCACCTTCTCAAGGACGAAGGGCTTATCAAGATTGATGATTACGGTTTTGTGAAACTGACTGAAGCCGGAAAAGTTCTGGCTAAGCGTATTTATGAACGCCACACAGTTCTCACCAAGGTCTTAGTCGATCTTGGCGTTGACGAGAAAATAGCTTCCGAAGACGCATGTCGCCTTGAGCACTACATCAGCGATACATCCTTTGATGCGATCAAAGCTTACATACTCAAAAACGGATCAAAATAAAAAGAAGCAGTGAGAGAAACACAAATCTCTTCACTGCTTCTTCTTATTTGATCAAAGTCTTTAACCAATTACATAAAATCATCTGTATCTAATAAAATTGTCACCGGTCCGTCATTAACCGATTCAACCTTCATGTCTGCTCCAAACACACCCGTTCCCACCTCAAAGCCTCTGTTTCTGCACTCAGAAACCACCAGCTCATATAGTGGCATTGATATTTCCGGCCTTGCCGCATCAGTAAAGCCCGGTCTTCTGGAACTGCAATCAGCAAAAAGAGTAAACTGGCTTACTATAAGAAGCTTCGCCCCGGCGTCCTTGGGATTTATGTTCATCTTACCATTTTCATCTTCAAATATCCTAAGTCCGCATATCTTATCGGCAATCTTTATCGCATGTTTCTCTGTATCATCCTTGTGGACACCTAAAAGTACCAGAAATCCATTTTCAATAGACGAAACCTTTTCTCCATCTATTGTCACTGATGCAGATAGCACCCTCATCACAACCGCTCTCATTATGTAAGCATTCCTTTCTCAAGTCTTTTTACTGCTCACGCTTTATGGCTTCCCTCGATGTAACCCGAAAGCCTGCCGCGATAACTTCTATACATTTCCAAAAGTTTGCCGGCATTGGCATCTATATATGCCAGATTACCTTCTGAACCTGCTTTTTCCAAGCCTTCCGCAAACTCCGAAAGTTCTTTTGCACCGATTATCCTGGACGTACTCTTAAGCGCATGTACCTTAATGGTAAAAGATGATAAATCTCCCTTATTATAGGCATCTTCAATCTCTGCTGCCTTGATCTCAATCTTGTTATAAAAAGTATTAAGAAACTTATCCAAAGCCGCCCTGCTGCCGCAATACTGAAGCCCATCAGAAAGAGCTATTCCTTCGATTTCAGAAATATCACAACCCACGCCTAAGTCACCGGCGCCGGCAGAACTATCCGCATTAGTTTCTACAAGCTCAGCCGGAAGAAATTTCCTAATAGTATCCTCAAGAACAGCCCCTTCTACAGGCTTTGGAAGATAATCATTAAATCCAAGTCCCACATAGAATTCTTTTCCATTATTCGCCGCATTGGCAGTAAGAGCAATCACCGGAATCTCAGAATTAATATCCCGGATTTCCTTCAAAGTCTCTATTCCATCCATTTCAGGCATCATATGGTCAAGAAGGATCAGATCAAAGCCCTCAGCAAGATGCGAAATGCACTCTCGGCCGCCTTCAACTGCCGTGACCATAGCATTCGTATCCCTAAGCAGATTCTTGAAAAACTCAAGATTCATCCTATCGTCATCAACAATCATTATTTTTGCTTTTGGCGCAAATAGCCGTGGAACATTTTGATCCATCATATCCTTCTCCTAAATGGCTTCCTTAATGCTTATATTCATGATGTCCTTCCGACTCTTACAAGGGTTCTGTAAAACTCAACTGCATCCTTCAGATCGTTCTCGTCCGGATGCCCTTTACTTGTACCGCCAATAAGCTTAAAAGGACCAAATGTATTATATCCAAAGCAGGTAAACTTTCCAACCACTTCGGCATTTTTGCCCTTAATTGAATCTGCCATTGACTTTGTAAAGTCCTTATTCATAGCACTTGTCATGATAAAAAAGATCTTCTTATTCTGTGGAAGATTAACCTGCGCAAAGTTCTTGATCTGCTGATGGAACTGCGCAGCATAAATTCCGGAGGCAAAACCTATAAGGTCATAATCCGTTAAATCCTTCTCATGTACCTGTGTAGCATCTACAAGTTCCACATCAAACTCTTTGGCAATCGCGTCAACCACCTTTTTCGTATTTCCATGATGTGTTGAAGCATAAATTATTACTGCTTTTCCCATATACTCTCTCCCGTAACTTTTAGTCAACAACTAACTCCTCTTATTATAAGACAAAAAGAGCTCCATCACTATTAAATTCAGCAACTTTTCACCATATATTTGTTCACGAAAAAATATGAATTGTTTACGTTTATTTAAGATTATTTTGTCGAAGTCCATTGTAATATATATCTATAAGGGGCATTTTATGTTTTGTGCAATGAAAGGAGACCGTCATGTCACACGACTCATGGAAGAGGACCGGTATCTTCTTTTTATCAATAATATTCCTTGCCGTATCATGTACCGCTTGCGCTTCCAAGCTTCCGGAGTCTGAGCCGGAAACATCATCCGGGCCTGATACATCGCATTTCCTTGTAGCCGTGGAGGATGAACCCGACACGGTTGATTTCCAGTGCACGTCAATCCACTACACAATTGCACAGAATGTTTTTAACCGTCTCGTGGAAATGGAAAACGACGAAAACGGTGAAATGGAAATCCTTCCATCGCTGGCAAAATCCTGGGAAATATCAGAAAATGGCCGGGATTATACCTTCCATCTTCAGGAAAATGTCACCTTCAGCAACGGCTCAGCCCTTACAGCCTCAGATGTTCAGTACACTTTTGAAAGACTACTGACACATCCGGATGCCTGTAACCAGGACATAGTAGATATAATCGAAGGCGCAGCAGCCCTTGAAAATGGCGACGCAGACACCCTCAAAGGCTTTAAAGTTCTTGATGATAATAGTTTTGTAATTACACTTGAACAGCCCTTCGAGGCTTTTCTGGCCTGCCTTTCTATGCCGGGAGCTTCCATTCTGGATGAAGAAACAACAAAGGAAGCAGAAGAGCTTTTTGGAAAAGACCCTGAATGGACCATTGGAACAGGCTCTTTTATCCTATGGAAATGGAACCCCGGAGAAGGAATGCTCCTTACCGCCAACAAGAACTGCTGGATGGGTGCTCCAAAATGCGAAGGCCTTAATCTTCGTTTTATAACCGATGCTGGCGAAATACGCAGAATGTTTGAAGCCGGCGAAATAGACGTTCTTGATCTTGATGAATCAGGCAATGCTGCCGAATTTTATATTCACGGTGAAAAGTATCAGGACAGACTTTTCAAAGTTCAGCGCATCGGAATAACCTATATTGCGATAAATGAAAGCATCGCCCCTCTGGATAATGTACAGGTCCGGAAGGCAATGCAGCTTGCTTTAAATCGCCACTCCCTGCTGGCTGCCGTATATGGAGACAATGGAAATATTGAGAACGGTATTTTCCCACATGGTCTCTACGGATACAATCCTGAGCTTCCTGAGATCCCTTATAATCCTGCGGGGGCAAAAGAGCTACTGGCACAGGCAGGATATCCTGATGGTTTTGATCTTACAATAAGTATCAATTCCTCCTCCACCAGATGGGAGCTGTCAGTCATGAATCTTGCAGCATCCATGTGGAAAGATGTGGGAATAAATGCGACTATCGATGTCATAGATGAAAGCGAATTCATGAGCCAAAGAAAAAGCGGCCAGCTTGCCTGCTACACTGCTCAGTGGATGGCTGATTTTAATGATCCAGACAATTTTATCTACACCTTTTATGGCAATCAGCACAACACCACTTTCCGCAGTCTATGCTATCCAAGGGAAGATATTATGCAGCGCATACAAGAGGCCCGGGCCATATCCGACAGAGACGCTCGCATAAGTGAGTACAGAGATCTTGAACGAATCATCGTTCAGGAGGATGCCGCCTGGATTCCACTTTATTCCAGGCAAAGATATTATGTAACCTCAGAAAGGCTTGAAGGAATTCAGGCTTCCTGGAACGGATCTGTTAAGAATAAATATCGCGAAATGTCCATCAAATAGCAAAAAGGAGCCGTAAAAAAGATGCGTTCAATTCGTGCAACGATTACGCTGATCACCGTCCTCGTAATCCTGGTAAGTATAATATCAGTTTCCGGTGCCAGTCATCTTATCATACAGAATGAGACAGACAATAATTCTGTAGATACTATGAACCTGATAAATGAAAGCACACAAAGACTTCTCGAAAACTATCTTGAGAGCATACAGGAAACTTCAGAAATTGTAGCAAATATCGCTATAGATGATCTCGATAGCGTTTTTTTGGTAGAATGCGGCGCTGTAAGATCAGGCTCTACAGACAGTCCCCAGACCAGTGAACAAATAGAAGCTCTTAACGACTACCTTACCGACTACTGTGATCACATTCAGAATATCTTTTCCGGCGTTGCCGATAATACCCAGGGTGTAATCTCTTACTACTACTGCATTAGCCCGCAGCTTAGTAGTGAAATCCATGGGTTCTTTTACATGAAAGAAGGAAAAACCGGTCTTATCAAACAGCCCCCATTGAATGCAACTACTCTGTCACCCAACGAGGGCCTTGATGCGTCTTGGTACGATACAGCAGTAGCCATGGGCTGTCCAGGATGGATCGGTCCTTACGTATGTCATGGGCAGTGGGTTTGCTCCTACATGATTCCAATTTATAAAGCCGGAATGCTCATAGGCGTTCTTGGCGTTGATCTCTCCTGTGAAGCACTGGCTGCACAGGTAGAAGGCTTACACCTGTATAAAAGCGGTTACGTATGCCTTACAGACACCAATGGGCGAGTAATCTATCATCCTGAAATGCCAATAGGCAGCTATATTAAAGAGTTTCAAGTGGACATAAACCAGGAAATATTGGAGGCCAGTAACAGCGAAGATCAGCTTATCCGCTATACCACCAATGGTGAAAATAAACAAATGTCTTTTTCCACTCTGTCCAATGGCATGAAACTGTTCTGTATCGCGCCTGTTAATGAGATCAACGCCTCCTGGAAATCCCTTTTGTGGGGCATATCATTTATAACATTGATGATCATAATCATCTTTGTCACTTTAATATTCTTTTTAATTGGTGCCATAACAAAGCCGCTAAAGCAGTTGACTGACGCCTCTCAGAAACTTGCAAATTCCGATTACAACGTTGATCTTAATTATCGTGGAAAAAACGAGATTGGTGTCCTGACAAGTACTTTCAATAAAATGAGAACCCAGATCAGGCAGAATATTGATGACCTGAATTACCAGCTCTTTTACGACAGATTGACAAACCTGCCCAATATGAGGAGGTTTTTTACCCTTGCCAGACAGGAGAGAGACAGCCTCCGAATCGATGGAAAAGAAGCTGTCATGGTCTATCTAAATATCATAGGCATCCGAAACTATAACAGACAGAATGGTTTCAAAAAAGGCGATAAACTGATAATCAACTTTGCCAATATTCTGTCGCAGCATTTTGGTGCCAACAGAGTCTGCAGATTAGGCAATGACCAGTTTGCTGCTGTTGCTGATGGCGAAAAAGTTGAGTCCATTCTCGCAGGCATTCTTCAGGAATGCGAAACTGCAATGGATGGTGAAAGGCTTCCGATCCGTATAGGAATCTATCCCGATAAGATTGAAGATGTTGATACAGATATAGCCTGCGACCGTGCAAAATTTGCCAGTGACACGAAAAAAGGTGAGCTGACCTCATCAATAACCTACTATGATGAAAAGATGCTGAAAACCAGCGAAATCGAGCGCCACATTATCCATAACCTGGACACTGCTCTCGGAAAAGGTTGGGTCAAGGTATATTATCAGCCAATTGTACAGTCCTCCACAGAAGAAAAATGTGACGAAGAAGCGCTGGCCCGCTGGATTGATCCTGAGCTGGGTTTCCTTTCGCCTGCCTCCTTTATTCCTGCTCTGGAGCAATCCAAACTGATCTACAAGCTTGATCTCTACGTTGTGGACGAAGTATTAAGAAAGATGAAAAGGCAGATGGATGAGGGATTACAGCCTGTTTCCCAGTCCATTAATATTTCCCGTATGGACTTTGAAAGCTGCGATATAGTTGAGGAAATCTGCCGCAGAGTTGATAACGCAGGCATAAACCGCTCTATGATCTCCGTCGAGATCACTGAAAGCGTTATCGGCAGTGATTTCGAATTTATGAAAGAACAGGTAGCAAGATTCCAAAGTCTTGGATTCCCAGTGTGGATGGACGACTTCGGAAGCGGCTACTCTTCTCTTGATGTGCTCCATCAGATTCACTTTGACCTCATCAAATTAGATATGCGTTTCATGGAACGCTTTGATGAAGGCGAAGGCGGCAAGATAATACTGACCCAGATGGTGAATATGGCCACCAGTCTTGGCATGGAGACTATATGTGAAGGCGTTGAAGAAGCCAATCAGGCTGCATTTCTTAAGGATATCGGCTGCACCAAGATCCAAGGTTATTATTATGGTAAGCCTGCTCCTTAATGCATTCTTATGATATCTTGAATGAATCAATTAGGATATCAGCAAACAAGCCGGTATTTCTTTTATGCCTCGTCCCATACAAAGCGTCGAGGAAGCTCCTGTATATGAAAGAGGATTTCCCCCGATGTCGGTCACACTACATCCTGCCTCTTTTGCTATAAGTGCTGCTGCCGCATAGTCCCATATCTGTATCTTCAACTCGAAGTACAAGCCGCATCTTCCAAGGGCAACGCAGCACATATCCCAGGCTGCTGTCCCGGATCTTCGAAGATCAACGCACAGTGGCAACAGATTTTTGGCAATATCAAAAGACCTGTCTCTGTATTCCTCGTAGTATGGCGCCGTTCCAAAACATGCAAGCTGATCTGAAAGTGGCGCTTTTGATGACATTATCTTTTCCCCATTCATATAGGCACCCTTTCCTGCCGTGGCAGAGAACATCATGTCATCATAGGGATTGTACACAACCGCCATATATGGCTGGCCATCCTTAAGAAGTCCCACAGAAACCACCGATGGTCTATACTCATAGATGAAATTTGATGTTCCATCTATCGGATCTATTACAAAGCAATATCCACTCGCCATCTTCGCAGAAAAAACATCCTGTCCATCTTCTTCTCCAAGAAACTCAGCCTCAGGCAGAACTGTCTTCAGTCTATCCACCAGAAATCTCTGTACTTTTTCATCTGTCTCAGTCACAAAATTTGCATGTCCGGACTTTTCCATAATCTTAGGACGCTTTGCAGTAAGCAATATCTCTCCAGCTTCTTTTACTATTGCAAGGATTTCATCTATCGTCATTATCTTTAACAGCTCCTTCAATTTCATTATTGTAATTACCAGATTCATAAATTATAACAAAAAACTACGCCACCGGTTACAGATAGCGTAGCATCACTCTCCACCACAAATAAAAAAGGGGGCGATGCCAACCCAACGTCAGCACCGCCCTGGAATAGCGATATTATTTCTGATCATTTTTTTGCAAAGAGCTTTCTTCCAGCCCAGATGCAGATGCAAGCACCTACTGTTGAAACAACAAGGCTGCCGATGATTCCTGAAGCAGTAAATCCAAGGAGTTTGAAAACCAAACCACCTACAAATCCACCACCAATACCAAGAAGAATATTCTTAATCATTCCTGATTCTTCATTCATCAATTTGCTTGCAATAAGTCCTGCAATTGCTCCAAGTATAAGTCCCCAGATAAGTCCCATATTATTTTCCCTCCGTTGTCGTAAGTTTTTGTGTCTATGAATTTATTATATTGCTATTAGGACCAGATTTATATATTTGTTTCTGCGAATAAAAGTTTGTTATTTTGCCATTCATGAATATGTACTCTTTTTCACTTATAAATCGCCCACTTAAAATTTCAAATTATCCCCAAGTACAGGCACTTTGCTGGCAAAGAATGAGAACTCTCCACTATCAAGAAGATTGCCCGCATCATCGGTTACCCTGATGTCAAATACGAGAATGTGCTTTCCGGTCTTGAGCTTCATGCATTCGCAGTAAATGTACTCTGTGCCTACTGCGGGAAGCAGGAAGTTGAGGTTCGCGGAAACTGTAGTAGCATAGTAGCCGCTCATGCTGGCGGTTGCGCCGGCCATGGCATCGACAAAAGATAGTAATGCTCCTCCGTGGATGCTGCCGTAGGTGTTGTGAAGCCTTGAATCAGCCTTGATCCTGGCTTTGCTGTAGGTTGAGCTGAGCTCCAAAATCTCAAATCCAATGAAACTGTTATATTCATTGGCATACAATTCCGGGATCATTTTCTCCCTCATTGCAGCTTCTTTTTCTGAACGTGCTTTTCTCATAACTATATCCTCTCAAAAAATATTAGGTTATTTACCTGTATCCAGATTCATAAAGAAGAACTACCAGAATTCCTCCATATGGAATCTTATCATTTTTGAACCACTTTTCAAATGCATACATTACTTCAAAAGAAATATTTTTGCCACACTTTCTTTTGCCTCGTATAAATAATCAGATAACCAAATACACACCCTCACAAATAGGAGAAAAAATTATGATGAATAATAATACACCTTCACAGAAAGTAGAAAAAAATATGAAGAATACTAATAAAGAACTTAACACTAAGGACCTTGAGGTGGTAACAGGCGGAAGATCAGAAAAAGCAGAGCCTTTCAATAATACAAATCCTCTTAAGGATAAGAAATAAGGTTTTCCCAATATAGAAAGTATCAAGAGCCCATCCCAGATGAAAGGGATGGGCTCTTGTTAATATCAATTTAACCGATAATGGGTATCACAATCCCAAAATCTCACCATATATCATAACTGCATTTCTTACGCAGTCCTCGCAAGGGCAAAGCGGCCTTCCATCTGTGACTGCCTTTAAATCCTTGCACTTTATTGCGCCACATCTTCTGCCAAATTCTTCCTGAATCTGTCTGGTAACTCCAAGAGTTCCCTTCCCTTCCGTCTTAAGT
>JAEEGL013947767.1_pt1 | contig 30749 bp, 51 predicted proteins | sample 9134231 | NCBI WGS metagenome assembly JAEEGL01 (sample SAMN16246548, study PRJNA631951) | gut metagenome | biome: gut microbiome; feature: rumen; material: fiber-attached | host: Bos | place: Iran: Karaj | collected 2018-10 | reverse complement strand
ATAGTACAACAACCGGAATTGGGTAGTGCGCAATGCTTGCAGTTCGGACAAAGAATTGAAAATCAATATTTATATGCCCCGTAACTCAATGGTAAGGGTACCTGACTCATAATCAGGGAGTTACAGGTTCAAATCCTGTCGGGGCAACATTAAAATGCCCAGTTGTCAGAGCGATTTATGTACAAGTCTGCAAAACTTGTTAGAGTGGTTTGACTCCACTACTGGGCTCTCTCAACATGGTGTCTGTAGCCCAATTGGCAGAGGCGTATGGCTTATGACCATATAAGTGTGGGTTCGAATCCCCCCAGAGGCACAAATTACGTAATTAGGGCCACGAAGACGTTGGTACCGGGTCAAACTTCATAATTTAATGGTAAAATACTTAAGGGTGGCTCTCTTAAGAAATATCGGTTCGAATCCGGTTGGAGTTACAAAACAGAAGTCGAAAGACAATGGTGCTGTTTGAGTAAGCCGGAGGTTGTTATGGACGTAATAAGACCATTTAAAGGTCCTATTTTCATTTTTTTATATAAATACTAAACAGAAATGGATATAAAATGTCGTGTGAATTTTAATTATAGTGTCGGAGCTGCCGAAGAATGTAAGGCATGTCTTCATTTTCTTGGATTTAGGTACGTAAGTATAAAAAAGCAAAGAGGATCACACGGTGCTGAAATATGGATACCTGACGAGGACAAGGAAAGATTTGAAAAGGAAATTTTAGGTAATACACTTATTGGTGAACGGAGAAGGTTTTTCTTTAGTCATCCGTGTGATTTGTGTGGTCATCCTTCCATATATTATTATGTAAGTTATCAACAAAGATAAATCTTTTTTTTTAGATTTCTAGTGAAAATTTTTTATGTTTTGGATTATATTGGTATATATATAAACATATAAAAATTTAAACTTATGAAACGTATCATTTTTGTATCAACATTCATTCTATCGTTGATTTTTTGCGGATTCTCCCAGAACCGCACACAGATTACTATTAATGATGGTGTTGCAACATGTGACATCATTCCGTTTTACGAAACTCCCTATACTCGTGTCACATCAGATCCAGTAATACAGATCTTATACAATAGAGATAGTATAGTTGATATGAAGGATAAAGTACTTCGAGGCATTACCTTTTATACTACTACACAGTCGGCTAAAGCTGTTATTGATGTAGTAGTCAAAGAAACAGGCCGTAATAAGGCTGGTAGTGCAATATCTGGAGGTATAACTGTATTCCGGGGAATGGTAAATATCAAAAATCATAGGATAGACATACCTTTCAATAAAATATATAGATATAAAGGCAAAACCTTAGTAATAAAGATTATCATCACCCAGTCAGATAGAATCTCTTGTAAAGGTACAACTATAACTACTCCCAAGCAAACACTTATTATAAGTCCAGGCTTGTGGGATCATGTTACGTTCTCACCCAAAACAACATTTGTATATTACTAAAACATATTTTAAATATGAATTTAAATACTTTTATATAATTGATGAATACTTTATAAGGTTTACAAAAATAATCGCAAAAAACATATTTAAAATTCGAAATTTAAATCAATGAAGAAAATACTACATCTGGTACTGAAACATAAATGGTATGATATGATCACCGATGGTAAAAAGGATGAGGAATATCGTCTTAACAAGGAACACTACTGGAAACTCATATATAGATGTTTTGATGGACATAAGATATTAAAATGTCCTGATACTGGAAAGGATTGCCTACAATGCACTCAGATGATTCCAAAGCAGTTTACCCATGTATGTTTCCATAAAGGTTATACTAAGGAAACCGTACAGTATCCGATAGATTCTATTACTATTGGATATGGGAAATCCGAATGGGGTGCTCCTAAGGATGAAAAAGTGATAATCATTAAATTCGATAAAACTGTATATTAATAAGTTATAAAATTATTAAATTTGATAAAACTATATATTAATAAATTATATATTAACTTCTATATATTAATAAGTTATATATTAACTTCTATATATAATATTAATACAGCGTTTACAAAATAGATTATGATTTTAAATATTTTCAAGCGAATTCAAGGATTATTCCATCGTCCACATAAATCGGAACTTAAAAATTACCAGGAGTCCATCAAACGTGAATCTGAGGAGTATAACAAAAAACTTGCAAAGGTAAGGGAGCAGGCAGATAAGGATCGCGCCGAAATTGAAAAGGCATTTGAGGAGGATAAACGCCAGCCCTTCGGCCTAATATGTCCGGTGAATCACTATAATATATATTATACAATTAATGGCACACGCACGGATGAATTGAGAATTCCGCATTTGTATACCGGTATTTATCCGTCGGGTACGGTACATATGATCCTTGGTATTGCAAAGGAATATAAATACGAAACATGTGAGGATTGCCCGTACTGGAAAACACATTGTGAGAAATTTCAAATTTTGTGAAAATTTTCCATTATTTGGATTATATTGGGTTATATAACTATTTAATATAATATTAATATGGCAAGAATAAAAAACGATAGCCTCGAGGCTTTGAGAGAATGCAAGTATGACAAGTGTGACTTGGGTTATATTTCAGATAACGTCTATTTGTCCATAGTAACTACTAATAAATGCAACAAGAATTGTTTTTATTGTATTAACTCACAGACTGATGATTCTCAGGAGCTTGATGTAGACAAAGCCCTCGAGAATATTAGAAAGGTCGTTGATAAGTATGGTGTTAAGGAAGCAGTCATTTTGGGTGGTGAACCTACATTGCATCCTCGTCTTTTTGATCTTATAGAAGGCCTTAAAACTATAGGTCTCCGCAGATTCGGAATAACCACTAACGGTATAAAGCTCCAGGAAAAAGGCTATGCTGAAAAATTGGCGGCATCCGGCGTCAACTGGATTAATATCTCATGTGATCACATAAATAGGTTTGAAGAGATAAAACAAACATATAAGCGTATAAAAAACACAAATCCAGATTGTAAAGTTAGGGTCAATACTAATGTGTATAAAAACAATAATGATAATATATATGATTTATTGTGTTTTACTGAACTGTTTCAGAACTGCTGCGATGAAATGAGAGTTAGCAATATAATCCTCAAAGATGAGTTTTCAGTTAACCCCTCCAATAATCCTGAAACAAAAACAAGGATATTGAGTGACGGTGACTACGAATTATTATTTGACAGGCTAATATCATTTTATGAGAACAACCGTGGCCTGACAGCGATAGTAAACGACAAGGCCCTAGGATTCGTCAAATACACACTCATACCCACAAAATCCCCTATTATTGTTAATCATAATATAAACAGTGATGTATCGAAACAAATCTGCGAAAATGATATAGAAAATAGAAAAATACATACGTTCAAGTGCCTGGTTAGCGGTGACATAAGCCTTTCATGGAATAAAAATAGTATAATACAGTTATAAAGCTCTAGTTTTGTGGAACGACGGTAAGAGTGATTGTAAAAAAGCGTAATAATTTCAATTTAATATAAAACTATAATACAGTTATAAAAATACATCTATAATTATGAAGAACATTATTTTAGCATTATTGTTTTCTGTAGTTTGTATATCATGTGAAACTACTCCCAAAAGCATAACTTGTGATACACATCATGAAACCGGAGATATCATCTCTACTGTAGAGACAGGTAGAGGTTATCGGGTTCTCAAAGACAACGAAACTGGATGTGAATATCTTGTAGTATACGCACAGGGCCCAAATGGAGGAGTATATGCAACACTAATGTATGATAATGAAGGCAAGCCTAAGACAAAATAGTATATGCAACACTAATGTATGATAATGAAGGCAAGCCCAAGACAAAATAGTATGTGCAACACTAATGTATGATAATGAAGGTAAGCCTAAGACAAAATAGTATAGCAAATGGTAGTATTTATTAAGAATTCAGTGGTATCCAATACGCATTTTGACAAATGTATGGATAAGTTAGCAAAGCAGGGTATTTCTTGCCAGAAATTCACGGGACAGTATAGGGTACTTATAGATTCTATTGATGAGCTCTATACAGTTATTAATAAGCTAACGTCAACCTTTAAAGTCACAAGCCTGTGTCCTATAATAACGGCAACTTGCGGCATGTTTATGATAGATTTCCAGCGACTGGAAGTAGGATCTCAAAAGTTAGAACCACATAAAGAAGAATAATATGTCAGAAAATCCCTGTATAGATTGTTCAGAGAACTTTAGAAAGAGACCTAGATGCAAGTCTCTCAAATGTGTGCAGTATTTTGAACATCTTAAAGAAATGGATGCATTGGAAGAGATAGTTGAACGTGAAGAATTACAAAAGAAAACTTTATAAAGAATACAAGAGATGAACTCTCGTTATAACTTAGTTATTGATGCAGGAGAAGTTATCATCTTTGAAGGTATTTATAGACGAATACCTGGGAATATTTATGGTCCTTTAAAATGTGATTATCGTTGTGAAGTAAGTAACAGCAATGCATATAACCAACATGGGCGCATGGATCATCAAGTTATATATGTAATCAATAAACCTATAAAAATTTCTAAGGATGTCTTCGATAACCTGAAACTGAACATCGAAAAGATTATGAACTTAACAAGAATGTATATTATAACAGGAGAAACTCTTTTCGGCCAGAAATTAAGAAATAAATACAAAAACCAACTTTAATATATTTTTTTGATGGATAAAAATGAAATCTATAATACAAGCATATGCCCTAAATGCGGCGGCTTATTAACACACGGATTTAGAATTAATTCTATTGAATGTCGAAGATGTAAATATGAAGAAGACGTTAAAAATGATTATTTTTATAAATTTTTACGGTTAGGAGTTAAATCATAAATTATGGATAGAGCATTATATGAATACGCGAAAAAGGTATTTTTAAGGGATAATCATACAAAATATCATAAATATTGCAACGAATGGGTAAATAATTTGACAGATGGCCAATGGGAACAGATTAAGATTTGGAAGGATTTTGAAGACAGCGGCAACTTAAAAAGATAAAAAAGATATATGAGAATGACACAACAAGAAAAATTTAAATTTGATGAATATGGTACACCCTATCCCTGTTGTGGTAATTGTGAAAGTATTAGAAGAGCTGGGGTTAAGCTGATGTGTAAGAGATATGAGACATTTAGAGATTTTGATGATATTAAATGCTCAGAATATTCATTTAAAGAGTGGATCCCTTGCTTATTTGATGATTTGAAATAAATATAAATATATAATATGGAAAAAAATAACAATAAATAAGTGTTGTGTTGTATGTGAAAAACACGCAACTCACGAGTGTCCTTTTGTAAGTGAAAAATCTCCTTTACATAGACAGGATGGACATATACCAGACTTGGCATTTACAACACAATGTGGCGAATGGAAATTAAGAAAGTGTTTAGAGGAAACAAATGAAAACGAAGATGAGGCTGTCAGATTAGGTCCTTGTGATATAAAACCTATACCTTCTCAGCCATTAAACCCTTATCCAGAGCCTTATACAATAAAAACCCCATATCCTTGGCCACAAGTCTGGTATGGAGTGAATACTTGGCCAAAACCAGAGGAACCGAGTACAGTATCCTATACGGGAACAGAAAAAGATACAAAGAACATGATTCATTCTTAGTATTTTAAGATCTTTTAGAATAGTTTGAGTCTGGGTTAGGTATAATCTGGACTTTTTTTATGCCATAAATGAAAAATTCTAATCAAATAGATTATATTGGAATAGATTATATAACTGATTAATAAAATATGACAAGTAAACTGTGTCCCAGATGTGGGAGTAGAAATTTTCAAATATGTGATTGCTATGCAACAACATACATCTATGAGGTGGAAGATGGTGTAGTGCACGCGGAGGGTATAGGTGATAGTGCCGACCATGTCAGAACAACTTGTGTTTGTAGGACTTGTAATCATGTATGACATCCTAAAAAATTTGATTATACGGTAGACGATTAATTATGAGTAATAAAATTGACGGAAAGTAATATGAATGAAGAACAAATTAGAGGTCTTGAGTCCCTTATAAAGGAGACTTTAACACAATACATAATAATAGAATCAAGTAACCTATTCTATCAAAATTTTGACAATGATAATCTCGTTGAAGGTATAAAGAAATCACTTTTAAACAAAGGAATAGAGCTTAATAGTGATGAAATTATCAGATACATGAAAAGAGTAGCACTCCCAATCTTAATGGAAATATACCTCAAAGAATGCTTTTATATACACGGATTTGGCAAAAATGAAACTGTTGGTATCTATTCTGAAAAGGTAAAGAAGTGGATTAATAGGTTTTCAAATGATATAGATACCCTATATAAAAATAACCTAAAATAATTATATATTTATACAAAATTGACACGATGAACACAAAAGATATTGATATTATAGTAAATGTTAAACGAGAATACCTTAATTATATTAATGGTGTCATTGCACAAGGAATACTCAACCAGGACGATGGAATGAGAAAATTTGTAGAGGGCAATAATCTAGGAATGGTCAACGTTAAGTATAATTTGATCAAGAATGAACCTGTAGAAAAGATTCTTTGTGCTGCTATTTTAAGAAAATCAGAAAATACATGTCCTAAAGTTTATTGGGAAAATGATATTTATAAATGTGAGTTGGGGTATAGGCACGCGGACATCTTACACAGATTTAAAGGAATTGTCCGGACTGACCCAGATGCCCAGGGTTTCTACACATCCGCAGGAAGATTTGTCAATCGAAAAGAAGCATGGAAAATAGCAAAGGATGCTGGTCAGATTATGAGTGATTACGACAGAGATAGAGAACTATTTTCGGAAGATTTGTATTAAAATAAGTAATATAATAAATATGAATAATATAATATAAAAATATTTTTCAGTACGAAGTTCGTCAAGGAAGAATTATTACAATAAGTAATATAATAAATATAAATAATATAATATAAAAATATTTTTCAGTACGAAGTTCGCCAAAGAAGAATTATTACAATAAGTAATATAATAAATATGAATAATATAATTTTGTGAAGGATTTAAAAATGATTGTGTGGATTATAATAGGAATACTTGGAACATATTGCTTGCTTGCAATTTTGTCATGTGTTATACTTAATAAGGATAAGGATAACGAACTTGTGGAGTACCCGGAATTCCGTATTGAGGAATACCAGGAAGATGCATATTATGAGTTTGTCAGAAAACATAGGGAAATGCATGGTAAGGATTCATTTAAGTACATATTCGATGGAGAAAAAACCACTGTAATATGTAAGGAATGCGGAGAGTCAATTGACCTGCCATCCTATGATGGTTATTACTGGGTTGACTATGATTAAAATCGAGGAAATATAAATTTAAAACAAAATGAACGATAATCAGGTTAAAAAATTGATTGATGAGGATAAAGTACATAAACTCATACATAAACTGTTTCTTGGCGATAGATTGAATGACAACCAATATAAGGTTATATATGATTATGTGAAGGAAATGGTGTAACCCTAAACCGTATAAATAATATAATATAAATAATATATATGAATACAATAGTACTTATAAACATTGGAATTAGTTTTGTTTACTGGTTTCTAGCAGTCAAGACAACAGAATTTATGAAAGAATATCTCAAAGATCATACAAAGATCAATCAAGCCGAACCTAACATACCTGCATTGATATGTGGTATTTTCTGGTGGGCTGGCTGGCCAGCATACTATATTGACCAGCTAGTAAAATACTTCCAAGCGTATACTGATGTACTGAAAAACATAATTTAAACTTGCATATCTCGCATATAAGCGAATTTTTTGTCTGATATGATGTTTATATATCAAAAATAAAAACTGCTTTTAAACACTATTAAAATAATTTTTAAATAACTGTGAAAATTTTCGGAGGTTTGGATTATATTGGGTTGTAGTGTAAAATATTTTTAAAATGAGTATAGTTCGTGAAAACCTAATGAATAAACCCGGGTATACACCGTATTGTGGCAATGAGCGTTGTCCAGATATGCCGCGTACTAGATTTGATGGTGAACAATTTGTTTGTCCTTGCTGTGGCTGGAGGAGTTCCTTTGAAGAAGAATTTATTGATGCCTATAAGGCAAAATGGAAACAGGATAAGGGTTTTGATATCAATTTTATTAGGAATATAAACTTATGACAAGATCAAAGGCAATAAAAATAATTCTCAAGGAAATACAAAAAATGGGTGGTAACACCATTGTTTTCCACACATACGACGTTGAGAAAATTAACCTGGAACGTGCAAAAAGGATACTTGAACGCAAACCCGGTGATTTTATAGGTGCTTTCGACCCGAATGAATATATAAGGAAACATATTACCCTTGATGAACTTTTAATATTTGTACAGGATGATGGAATTGATTTGTGGAAACTGGTAACAAACTTTCCAAATGCAATATTAATACCCACATACCATGATATTATCCGTAAAATGGGTCTTGGACTATTCAATTACAGTTCGATTGACAACTACCCAGAAATATTTGAGGATTCCAAGATGGAGCGCGATAAATTCCACGAGGAACATAAAAAGGAACTTGACAGCCGGATGGAGGAATTGCTGGGGTCATTTAAATATTTATATAACATTACAAGAACTCATCAAGCATGATAACCTTCGATTATAGACCACCCTATTATAATGAATTTCTTGAGTTTAAACGTAAGGAACAAAGCAGGGGGTGTAATTAGTAATATTGATTATGAAACTTTTATAAATTCCGTTAAAAATGAACGAAAATAACAAAAATGTAGTTGAACAGATGATCTGTTATCTTTCAACACCAATCGCAAAACGTAAAGGAGTCTCCATTTCACCGGAGGAGTGTGAAATTTGGGTTGATGAATTTAATAAATTTTTAGCAATACAACGTATACAAACAAGTGCATTTTATGAGTGGATGCTGAATAATGCAAACAAGGCACAAATGAGCGGGAGGAATATCGAGTGCGACACTCTTTTAAATGCTATCGGGGAATTTAGAGAAAGATTTACTATTTAAATTATAACATATATGGATATAAGATTTAATGAAGTTTCTCATGTAGAGTTTTATTACCCTCAACATCATCCCTTCTATTATATAGCACACAAGGCGGGGGATGTAGTTAGAACTGGTTTGTTTAGATTGTCAAAAAAGACGTATTCCGAGAATATATATCATTATTTGAATGATTGGCCGTCTTATGAAGATTTGACTAAAAAGAATCTCATGGATAAAGGATTTTCAGAGGAACAGTTTACAGACGATGATATATTGACTAAACCCGGTGTCAAAATACACTTTCTATCTGGTGAATATAGGTACATCGAGTTCGATACTTATAAGGAGGCCGAGAATTTTTATAGCAAATTCAATTCTATGCGTTGCCGTCTTATTAAAAATGATAAAGATATAACTTTAGAAATTAAATAATTTTTATATTATGGTAACTTTAATAATCATATTAGCAGTATTGTTAGTATTTATAGTTCCTATAGTGATTTTAGTATATCATATTAATAAGACTATAAATGATATTATGGACGTAGAGGAGTCAGAAGAAATTTTTTGTGAATACCGTAAAAATACTAACATAAATTAACTATATTTCATCGAATAAATTTTTAATTAATAAATTTTTAATCAATAAATTTTAATCAATAACTTTTAAATAAGATGAGATGTACCAAGGTTGATTCGGCAGAAATAGGCATTAAGTTTAACAAACTAGCACTTACCCAGGAAGGTACCTTGGATGCAACGCCAGTATCTGGATATGTTGTTTACTGTCCAATAACAACTGATGTGCATACGTATCCACTGTTTGTTCAGCGAGTAGACTATGCACCATTTGTTGTAACTTCCAAGGATGCTGCTACGTTTACCATGGATCCAGTATTAGCTTACCAATTGAATAGAGATAAGGCTATCAAAGTTTTCCAAAAATACAGAAAACCGCTGGAAGACATAGAACAAGGATATATGAGGACTATAATTTACGATGCTTATCGTATCACGGCAAATAAGTATACATCAGATTCATTGATGTCGAGCCGTGCACAATTTGAATCGGAGGTTAGAGTAATGCTTGATAGTTCATTGTCTAATGAGGGATTTATAGTCAACGAGTTTACATCACAGATCACTCCACCGGAAACATTACGTAAGATGATTGACGCCAAGAATGCGGCAATACAATCAGCTCTTAAGGCAGAAAATCAAGTCAAGGAAGCTGAAGCAAACGCCAAGATTGCCATAGCGAAAGCGGAAGGTGAAGCTAAGGCCTTGAAGATCAAGGCTGACGGCGAAGCCTACTATAATCGAACAGTCGCAGCCTCCTTGAATGCTATGTTGGTGGAACAGTACGCAATTGAAAAGTGGGATGGTAAGATGCCACAGATTACATCTGGAGCGACGCCTTTTGTAAACCTGAAGTAAATCAGACAATTAAAGAAAAAAATAGTGAAGGGTCAGGAGATTCTTCACTATTTTTTTATCATTGTGTGAAAATTTTTGGCTGTTTGGATTATATTGGAGTGGAATTTAAAATTTTAGAATAATGAAGAAGAGAGAGATTAATAGATTTGAAAAGCAGCTCAAAGCATTGAATATACCCTATGAATATAACGGTGGAGTATATTCGTTAATTAACGTTAATGGCATTGATTGGCTTCCTATTGTGGACGTACCTCCTACAATATCTGCTGAAATATATCGCACCGAAGATAATAGATACCTCATATTTGCCTCTCGTATTAAACTGGGACGGGGACGATTTATACCCGATGAAATTTACTGGACAATAAGATGTTCCGATGGCTCGAGGGCAGGTGACTGTAAGACAAAAGAGGAAGCAATAGCTTTAGCTGAATCAAGTTATAAAACTAAAATTATCAAATAATGACAGATCCGGAATTTGACGAAATCAATTAAAGGATCAATATTATATATCACAATTATTTGGAACCTATTAAAATTTAAAGGAATATGGATAAATATTACATTAACATAACCAACAAGTGTGATTACAAATGTCCATTCTGCTGCATGTATTCATCACCGGACAAAAATAGTTTCATGAGTTTTGATATATTATATAATATTATTGAAAAACTCGAAAGGCCAACGGTAATACAGCTTGAAGGAGGCGAACCATTACTACATCCAAATATAATTCTATTTTTGGAGTATCTTGCATCCAAGGAATTAGTTTCAAAAATAGTTATTGACACAAATGCAAAGCACATTGATAGCCTTATAGATGTTATTGTTGGTATTGCAGAAAGGAATAAAAAACCAATAACAATAAAGCCATCGTATAACACCTTTCTAAAATCCATGGATCAGGATTTATTAAAACGTCTAAAACTCGTTATTTCCGCATGTGAATTTCTCGAATATGTGGATTTCGAGGTTAACGTAAGAGCGTATGACAAGGATGAACTTGATGGTTTGTGTACGGAAATAGGCAAATATCCACATAATGCATTTTTATTCAATCGCTATGGCCGTGCGGTGGACGATACTAATCTTGTTGAACCATATATAACAAAGACATTCGATAACTGGCAGCTTATATCAAGTGATGGAATGTTTTTCGGTAATGACCTCATCGAAAGAAGCAAATACGAGCAAAATCTATAAAGTTAAACTAAAAAATTTTCAAAATTATGAATACATTAAAATTTCAACCCATTCGTGAAAAGAGACAGGAGTGTTATAATCTTGAGGATTATACATTCAATCCATTCGTATTTGAAGGCAAGGAAAAGAAAGTATATTCAAATGTAAATCTATCCATATTTACGGATGACTATTGTAATGCAAACTGCAAGTTCTGTGTCGCGCAGCTCCGTTATGAGGATAAAGGACAGATGTATAAAAAAGGACGCATAGATTCCGATGAGGAATATTATAAGCGGCTGGAATACGTACTTGACTTTCTCCGTCCACTGAATCCTTCAGTATCCATCACCGGTGGTGAACCAACAAAATCCCATCGTCTTATACCGATTCTTGAAATGATCGAAAAATATGGATATCGTAAGCGTACACTAACAACAAATGGCTCTGGGTTATTCGACGTTGTTAATGGCAAACCCATAATCCAACATATTACAGACAACCATTTCCAACACCTCAACATATCCAAGGCACACTATGACGAGGATATCAACAGGAGAATCATGCAGTACGAAAAGAGATATTGCTCCAATGAGGATATTGAAAGGATTGCCATGTGGAGTAAAACGCACAATCTTCGTCCGAGAATGTCATGCCTTCTATTGAAGGAAGGAATACATGATGTTGATGGAATGATAAAATATCTCGACTATTTCCAAGGTCTCGGTCTCGATAATATTATTTTCAGAGAAACAATGGATTTTGACCAGGAAACCATGTCAAACATCCAAAAGATGCAATACCTTAATGAAAATAAGGTTAAACTAAATGATATTTGGAAAAACATCGACAATGATCCGAGATTTACACCAGTACGCCAGCTTTTGGGCTACTACTATTATGTTGAGGTATACAAATACCAGAACATTGACATGGTTTCCGAAAGTGCAAATCTTGTAAAACTGTATGAACAGAAGGAACATGCCAAGGATACTGTTTTTGAAATGGTATTCCACCCAAACGGAAATCTTAATGGCTCGTGGGATGATAAGGAGGATATCCTACTGAAGTATTCGAAGTGATTAATAATATAATGGAATGAGATGCTACGACAGCCTTATATGAGGAACTTAAAAAGGAATTTGGCGAAATTGACTAAAATATTTAATAATATTTAATATATTAAACTATGAAATTTTTGGAAGTGGAATATTACATTTCAGAGAATTGGGGTGGCAAATATCAAATTACCCATCTCGAGTTGCATCGTACAGCCATTAACATTGAACATATTGTATCAGTTGAGGACGTACCTGTTGTTGGCAATTGGGAGAAAAGATGTGACTATACCATGATACATCTTGTTGGTGGTCTGTCATATCTGGTTAATATTCCGTACTTTGCAGTTATGGAACTTATTAAGGAACTTGTTAGGTGTTCAAATTAAATATTTTAATCATTTATATATATGGATAAACTTATTGAAGCACTGCAGTTTATAAAGCAGTTTATGATGAATCCAGATAATGAGTTTCCTACGGCATGTGAACATGAGATCTTATATGTCTGCGATGTGGATCTGTCGAAGATGACAGCCGAAGATGTCCGGAAACTTCATAAATTAGGATTCATGGTTGGTGACAGGGAAAATGACAACTATTGTCTTTCTGATGAAGATGGTATTTATACAAATGAGTATTTCGACCCGGATGAGATAACAGAAGAACAATGGAAAAAGCTCAGAGATAATATAGATACATGCGTATCAAGTTATAAGTATGGTAGTTGTTAAATTAAACTTTAAATAATTCCGAATAATTATGAATATAAAAACGAAGTACGACAAAGGAAACGATGTTTGGTTTATATATGACAACAGAGTGCAACACGATGAGGTGTTAAGTATTCGAATTGAAATACCCGGCTTTGGAAAACCAATAAAGGAAGAATATCAACTGTTCTCTCCCTCACGTATATGGATGGATGCAGACAATCTATTTCCAACAAAACAAGATCTATTAAATTCATTATAATGAAAATTGAATTCAGGGGACAAGACCGAAAAACAGGTAAGTGGGTATACGGAGATCTGCTCCAATTTAACGATGGATCATTTCGTATCGGTGTACAATCCAAAACATGGACTGATGATGGATACCATAATAACGACTATGAGAAGATAGTTGAAGTAAAGGAAAATACAATAGGCCAGTTTATCGGTAAAATGGATGTTGACGGAAAAAAGATATATCGGGGGGATGTTGTATCGTATATTATCACTACCGGAGGTATAGAAGATCTTGGTATTGTAGCAAAAAGTAGGTTTATTGTTGACTATGACGATGACAAAGCTGCGTTTGTATTTAAGTTTACAAACGGAACAGATATGTCATATAACTTATTTGAAGGCTGTTTACAATACCATAAATTAAAAGTGCTAGGAAACATATACAACGATCCACAACTACTAAATTCACTTTAAAATTATGAACTATTTTATATCAGACTTACATTTTGGGCATGAAAATTGTCTTCTATTTGACAATCGTCCATTCGAGGATATAGATGTACACGACACTGAACTTATTAATAGGTGGAATAATGTCGTAGGAATCGATGACGATGTGTACATACTGGGTGATATCTCCTGGAGAGGGGCTGTTGCTACGACAAATATACTTAAAATGTTAAATGGACGTAAACATCTTATTGTTGGTAATCACGACCATAAGCTTTTAAAGAATAGAGAGTTACGCAACGAATTCGTAGAAATAACCAATTATAAGGAATTGCAGATATCAGAGGACGGTACTTCTATAGTCCTGTCTCATTATCCTATTCTTGCATACAGGAATCTTTTTCGTGGCTGGTATCATCTTTATGGACATGTACATTCGTCATTTGAATGGAATATAATGGAGCATCATAAAATGGCTATGAAGAATCTTTATCCAAAGAAAGACGGTAAAAATCCTGATGATGTCTTCGAAGCATATAATGTAGGCTGTATGATTCCTTATATGGACTATACGCCAAGAACTTTAGAAGAAATAGTAACATTAGCAAATTCAAAAACATATATTATATAAAAATCATGAAGAAAATTAAAAATATAATATATAATGCATTCACAAATAGGTTCATGTCCGCATTGTGACAAAACGTTTGCTGCAAGAGGACTTGTACAACATATAAAAAGTTGTAAAAGAAAACTTTGCAAGGATTGCCAGATGAAGGCGGAGTGCAGATATGCTTCTGATGACATGTGGTTTATTGTATGCCCATTTAGAAAAGAAATGTAATATATAAAAATATAAAATTCAAAAATATATATCATATAAAAATCATGAAGGAAATTAAAAATTTATATTATGGTGGTTATATCATAAAGGACTTGCAGACCGGTCCAAAGAACACATACAGGCTTTATATAACATGCGATGCCAACGATGGTGATTACGTTAGGGATACACTTGATGTTCCGGAAGATGTGTTTCGTGATGACCTATTATTCCAGTATGTTCTTTCATATGTAGCAAAAGGTGATAGTTGTGAAGGAAAGTTTGGTGATACCTGGAAGGATGATGTTTATGGCTCAAATGTATATGATAATGAGTATTTTGAATGGCTCGGTGACTATTGCTCAAGAGCTGACTTGCTATTGTTTGCCGGAATGATCGATGACTCTTGTCATAGTATTGTTGAAATTGACATGTCATACTTTGATAGTAATGGTATTGAACATGATATTGAAATTCCAGATTTTGATAATTTATTCGAGACTATCGACGAGGCAAAGGAAGTCATGAACTATTTACATGATAACTATTTAAAGTAATTTTTACAAATAGATATACAGGATAGTTCAAAGTATATCTGTTTTCTTTGTAACTTTTGTGAAAATTTTCCATTATTCGGATTATATTGGAGTAGTATTAATTTTTAAAACTTAAAATGCTATGAAAGAAAAAGGTAAAATTTTCTGGTTACCGACAATTATGAAGTTATTGACAGTACCATTAACCCTGTGGCTTATCATTTCTGGTATTAAGGTACAAATTGAAGGTTTGTATAAGTTCGACGGGAGTTCAGTTGAAGCATGGCTGCTAGCGATAGAATTGTTTATGGTATTTGCTATGATTTATTGGTTGTTCAAGAACTTTAAAGATTTGGTTACTCCTTTGCGTCATGAAGTTCCTAAATTTAAACCCGGCGATATCATACAGGATAAAAAATACAATACAGTAAAATATATTATTAAAGATATTAAACGGAATGAATATATCCTTGGTAACAGCAATTATACAATAGACATTGACTACGACCAGGACAAATACGAGAAAATTGGAACTACAGACGATGTTATCAAGGAACACTACGATATCAAGTAATATGGAAAATTGCCCGTTTTGTGATGTTAAAAACTATAAAGACAATATAGTCTGCGAAACTGAACTGTCAATAGCTATATTAGATAGGTACCCGGTTTCTAAAGGTCACACGTTAGTTATTCCAAAGAGACATGTGAGTAGTTACTTTGACCTTACAGAAGATGAAGTAACAGATATGTGGTCTATGGTTAACGATGTCAAGAAAGTCCTTGACTATATGTATGAGCCCGATGGTTATAATATAGGCATAAACGTCGGTAAGGCTGCTGGCCAGACAGTTCCTCATGTACACATTCATGTAATACCAAGATATTTGGGAGATATGGAAGATCCTAAGGGTGGTGTCAGAGGAGTTATTCCCGATAAACAGAAGTATTAAAAATAGGTAACTATATACTAGGTGACATAAAACATTAAATTATGAATAATGAATTTAAAATAAAAGACGGTGTACTTATAGAGTACAACGGCAACGGCAGTGATGTTGTGATACCAGATTCGGTAACGGAAATTGGTTGTTATGCATTTGATGGTTGCATCGGATTAACCTCAATCAACATCCCTGATTCTGTGACAAAAATTGGTTATCATGCATTTGATGGTTGCATCGGATTAACCTCAATCAACATCCCTGATTCTGTGACAAAAATTGGTTATCATGCATTTGATGGTTGCATCGGATTAACCTCAATCAATATCCCCGATTCGGTGACGGAAATATGTAGTTGGGCATTTTCTGAATGTAGAAACCTTACATCAGTCCACATCCCCGATTCGGTGAGGGAAATAGACTGGAGAACATTCAATAATTGCAGTAGACTTACATCAATTAACATCCCTAATTCAGTAGAGAAAATCGGTGGATTTGCATTTGAGGGTACGAGAATAAAGCGACAACCCCAAAACAACATAGCCTATAAGGGTTTCAACCCTGATATGACTTGTCGGGGTTTCCAGTACGAGGAAGGTAAAACGTATGTTTGTAATGAAGCAAGATTATGTAAATGTGGATTCCATGCTTGCTTGAACCCACTGGATTGCCTCAACTATTATTATGATTATGATGTTGTTTACCACGAAGTCATATTGGAGGACAGGACAGGCGAAATGGAAAGTGACAGTAAAATCTGTGGTAGGAAAATAACCATTGGACGCAGATTGACCTTAAAGGAGATGGTCGATATATTTAACAATCTCAACAAATAATTTATAATTATAAAATATAAATAGTTAATTTTAAAGAATCATGACAACGGAAGATAAAAAAGTTACTTTAGATGATTTTATTAAGATTTATTCAAAAATAAGTCTTGATAAGATTAAAGAAGAATATAATGAATTTAAGAACAAAGAAAAAGAATACAAGCGAATTACAGAAATAATTAAGAGTATTAGTGATTATTTGTTATGCATAGATGCTTGTAGAGGTGCATTTGAAAATAATACATGTGGATTGAATGCTTGTATTTATGTATTAGCAGATGATGATGAAAAATGTCACTTCAAAGAATGCGAATTTCTTCCAAAGCCAAGAGAGATTTTAACGGTTGACGAATGCACTGCTTATAGATTTCTTGGTAAGAATATTCATATTCAGTTCAGTGTTAATGCAATGAGAAAGTTATTGTACTATGCTGCAAAGGCTGGTGAATTAGAAATGGAACTTCAAAAGGTCTATGAATACTGTGAATAAAATTAGAACTTTTTCTAACGATATGTTAGAAGACTATTTAAGCAAGTCTCAAAAGATTGACCAAACAGAGCTTCCAGTATATTATTACTATTACAATGCAGGAATTTTCGTATATGAACCAAATTATTAAAGAGTTATGGCAAACAAAGACAGTTTAGGAGATAGAATGAAGTCTTATTACGAAGGCATTTCAAAGACTTCATTGATGAGACGCACACCAGTGATTATTAGGATTGATGGTCGTGCTTTTCACACATTTACAAGGCATTTCAACAAGCCTTATGATTATGTATTACAATATGCAATGGCAGAGACCACCAAAGAACTTTGTAAGAGAATTCAAGGTTGTGTGTTTGGTTATACTCAATCTGATGAAATTACATTGGTACTTCAGGATTATGAGAAGTTGAATACTGAAGCGTGGTTTGGCTATGAAGTGCAAAAGATGTGCAGCATCACTGCTTCAATGGCTACTATGTTGTTCAATAAGTGCTTCAAAGAATATGTAAATGGATTTGAGTGCTCATATCAGTATAGCAAAGCATTTTCTGAAAAATACTCAGAAGAATTCAAAAAGCAATATGGTTTAGACCTTAATGACACTGAAAAAATTGAAAATTTGTTAGAAACTTATAAGTTAGTAGAAGGCACCGCAATGTTCGATGCAAGATGCTTCAATATTCCTAAAGAGGAGGTTTGTAACTGTGTGATTTGGAGGCAGCAAGATGCTACAAGAAATTCTATTGAGATGCTCGGTAGGTATCACTATTCACCTAAACAGTTGCATAAGAAGTCTTGCAATGACATTCAAGATATGCTGATGACTGAGAAAGCAGTCAACTGGAACGATATACCCACTAAGTTCAAGAGAGGCGTGGCAACTATCCAAGTTCCAAGAACTTCAGAGAATGGTGAAATTCGCAAAGAGTGGATTATTGATGAAGATATTCCTATCTTCACTCAAGACAGAGACTATATAGAAAACAGAATTATATTTGAATAAATGGAGAAGATAACTCAGATATTAATTTTAAATTTATTATGTATATTTTTTAGTTAAAAAGTAGTGTTGATGATAAGCTATGGAAAGAAAACCACGAAGTAATATTCAACAGCAAGGACGGCTTAGAACGACTTTACGAACTCTACCGGCAGAATCCCGAAATAACTGCTTGGGTTGTGATCAGGGATTCTGATCACGATGCAGTAGATTCTTGGGATATTGATTTTAGTAAGCCTATTGAAGAAAATTATACCAATAATGGATGGTTTAAGTAGTCATTCTTATAGTCAAAAATCCGAATAACTTAATATATTGATAGTATAAAAGAAGCAAAACAATAAAGATATAAATCAGATTAAATATATTATAACATAACTTTAAAAATATAATTGTATATGAACGAAAAATTTGCATTTAAGCCAACAGAAGCTATTCTTTTAACTGATGGCTATAAGTTGGACCACAGACGCCAGTACCCTGAAGGTACCCAGTTTGTTTATTCTAATTGGACTCCTCGTACCTGCAAGTTTTACCCAGAGGCACACGAAGGAGCAGTTGTCTTTGGTATTCAAAGGCTTATTCAGAAGTTCTTTATCCAGGAATTCAATGAGAACTTTTTCAAGCTACCTAAGGAGGTTGCTGTAAACGGATTTAAGCACAGAGTAGATTCCTTCCTTGGTCCCAACCAAGTAGGAAAAGATCATATCGCTGCTCTTCATGACCTTGGCTACTTACCTATTGAAGTCAGGGCGCTTCCGGAAGGTACTATCTGTCCTATCGGTGTACCAGCAATGACTGTAATTAACACTATTCCTGAGTTCTTCTGGATTACTAATTATTTGGAGACCTTGCTTTCAACGGAATTGTGGATGCCTATGACAAGTGCAACCACCGCTCGTTTGTTCAAGAAGAGACTTATGAAGCACATGAAGAAAGTCGGTGTTGAGATGTCAAATACTGACTTAGGCTTCCTCTGTCATGACTTCTCAATGCGAGGTATGGCTGGTGTTGATGCTGCTGTAATGTCAGCTCTTGGTCACTTAACTGCTTTCAATGGCTCTGAAACTATCCCTGCAATAGAAGCTGCTGAACTTCTTTATGATGCAGACGCTGAAAAGGAACTTATTGCAGCAACAGTTCCTGCTACTGAACACTCAGTAATGTGTGCAGGCGGCTTCGATGATGAGTTTGAAACGTTCAAGAGACTGATTACTGAGGTTTATCCCGAAGGTTTTGTATCAATTGTTTCTGATACATGGGACTTCTGGAAGGTCATTACTGAGTATATGCCTGCTTTGCGTGATACTATCATGCTCCGCAATGGCCGTGTAGTAATTCGTCCTGACTCAGGTGACCCTGTAGACATCATCTGCGGTCTTCCAAAGGACAAGCTTGTATATGAAAAGGATAAGATTTACTACTTTCCAGACTTGAATATTCCAGAAGAGGAGCATAAGATATCTAAGTGGCTGCGCAACCCAAGTCTTTATTCAGATGAACTTGGTAAGTATGAGGTTAGTGAAGCTCAGGTGAAAGGCGCATACGAATGCTTGATGGACACCTTTGGTTACACTACTAATGAAGCTGGCTACAAGATACTCGACACTCATATTGGTATGATTTACGGTGACTCAATCACACTGGAACGCCAGAACGAAATCTATAATCGTCTTGAAGCTAAGCATATAGCAGGTACAAACTTAGTTTTAGGTATTGGCTCATACACCTACCAGTTCAAGAGCCGCGATAGCTTAGGATTTGCCATGAAAGCTACATGGTGCCAAGTTAATGGTGAGCCAAGAGAAATCTTCAAGTGTCCCAAGACTGATGGTGGTATGAAGAAGAGCTTGAAGGGCCTCATCCAGGTGACCAAGGAAAATGGCAAGTATGTTGCTCATGACCAGGCTACTACGGAAGAAGCCTTTTGCCATACAGAATTAGCACCAGTCTTCAGAAATGGTGTATTCTTAAAGAGGTTCACTCTCGCGGAAATTCGTGAAAATGTGAACAAGAGCATTGAGGAAGCAGAAGATTAACATGAGGTTAGAATGAAATTTGAGAGAGCGAGCTAAATATTTGGCTCGCTTTTCATATATTATACTATATTATAAAACTTAAAAGCACGAGACTTATAATTTTTAGGATTGAATTTGTTATTGGAGTAGTAGGACAAAAGGTTTTATATAACGGAATTGAATGTGTAGTCATGAAAATAGACTTACCTAATCAATCATTTCCTTTTATACCTTCTAAACATACTATAACTTTATATTATGACCCCGGAATTACAACTTGTTCAATAGAAGATATTTCTTTAATATAAATTATAAAAAAGACATGAAAACATTAAATTTACAGTACCAAGAACTCAGTGATATTAAGTATAATATTATTCAGTTCCCTGATGGTGAAATTCAACTGGATGTCCAGGACGACCTAATCAACTTTAAGGATTCTATTACTATTAAGACAAGAATCAAAACAACCAATGATCTATTTATTCTCTTGCAAGCTTATGATATTCTTGACCGGTATTGTATAAGTTATGATACGGAAATCATGTACCTCATGACCCAGAGAACTGACAGGATCTTTAGCCAGGGAAGACCGTTATCTTTAAAGATTATCATGAGTCTTCTAAAAGGTTATGTTTCGGTCTTAGAACCTCATAATATTGAAGCCATGAAACACTTTAGTAATAATTATGTAGACAGTGTTTACCATATCCACCCTTCTTTGCTTCATCTTTATGATGATAGAATGATTTTTTACCCAGACCTAGGGGCTAGGACCAGATATGATTGCAATGGAATGTACTATGTAGGATACGGTGAAAAGGTGCGTGATGTTGCTACCGGATCGATTATAGACTACAGTATTCACACAAATTTCCATGAAAATCATAAAATAAACCGTATTGTTGTAGTAGATGATTTGTGTGACGGAGGAAGAACTTTTCTGGTAGCATATGAAAAGCTCCGTGAACTCTATCCGGAAGCAGAAATTAACCTTGACATTACTCATGCAGTCCAGGAAGCAGGCCTTAGGAAAGTCTGTGAAGTCTTCGACAAGGTGATAGTTACAAACTCTTACGCAGACTGGAACAAGCTGGGTATTGCTAACCTCGAAGTCAAAGACGTATGGGGGTTCCCCGGATACATAGAATAATACATAGAAACATACAAAAAAAAGACCTACTCTTATTAGAATAGGTCTTTTTTTTTATTTCGCATTTTAAAATATATTTTAGAGACTTTTTATTTTTTCTTATAAGTTATATTAAAAATAAGAGATCGTTTCAAAAAACATATTTAAAATTCTTTTTATAGCTATATTCCAAAATATATAGATGATTCCTTTTCCATAGCCTCTGGTGAATCTGAAGAGTGCATAACATTTCTCATATCAGATTCAGACCATTTCTTGCGGATTTTATCTTTGAGTTCATCAACGAGCTTGAAGATTTTTTCAGTAGAATGCCCTTTGGGTCTAATAAAGGATATTCCTGTGGAAATTCCAGATGACATGTACTTACACAGCGGCTTATAAAAATCCTCATCTTTGTGTACTGCGTAAATTTTTTGGGCTTGCCGTAAAGTGAGCTTAGTAGTTTTCATCTCTACGAATCTAAAACCTTCTTTTTGGAACATATCTATTATTCTCCATGCATAGCCTTCAAATCCGGGTTTAATAATAATAAAGCACCTTTGTGGTACTTCTGGGGTTTCATATTCCGGGGATTTATTATTTGCATATTTTGCCATGTGGGAGACTGACGTGGGTTTAAATTTTGTCTGTTTTGTTGGGTTTGGTGGATCACCAAGGCCTTCAAGTATATTGATAAGGGGTTCCATATGATTTGTTTAAAGAATATATTTATATATTTATATAATAAATTGCCAGTAACTTCATATAATAAAAAAGGAACCTTGTTAGGTTCCTTTTGTTATTTATTAAAAATCATTTTTTAAACTTCGGGTGCGTTTGTGTTTTCCTTAAATGTCACCTCAATTGCATGATTCTCACGTACATTATAGATAACGCCATGATATGTTGCAAGACCGGAAACATCCTTAATTCCTTCACCATCAACAACTAATTCATCAATTACAAACTTTTTGTCGGCAATCACATCATATGTAAAATCCTCTCCGGCGTTAACCTCAATCTCACCTAATGGGTTTATTTGACCATTTTTACCTGCAGATGTCGTTATGATATACTTTACAGTTCCAGGCCCTGGTTGAAAACCAATAACAGTTTCATAATTTCCTTTTTCGTCCTTTACCAGTACGCCGTTTGTAGTCATAAAGGATACTAATGTTTGAAAATCATCATCAGACAATTCGGGCTTTTCCAAATAATCTGAGAAGTTATTTGTAATAAGACGTTCTACATAAATACCATTATCTAAACAGCCGGTAAGAAAGTCCTTAATATTGCTTTTATTTAGTTTCATTATATCTTATAGTTTATTTGTCATTATTCATTTTATAGTCCTTCCGGATTTTCCGGGTCTTCTGGATCTTCTGGATCGAGTACTTCAACATTAAGTGTTCTATCATATTTAATGTTTGTTATTTGAAAAACATCACCATCCGAATATGTATATCCGTTGATTAAAGCAGTTTGTTCTGGGTCTATTGAAATTAAAAATGTGAGGGACGAATTTCTATTAATATAATAAATAGTACTATTTTCATTTTCTTGTGTATCGACAATATTTTCAAAACCTTCTATAACTGAAAGTGCTTCTGTTTTTGGAGTTACTGTTATAGAATTTGTGCTTGTTGGTGGTACATTGTCTGCTGTGATTTCTGCAACCCAGCCATTAGCCTGAATATTGTATGATTTGAATACGAATGTACACACATTTGCTGATGTTGTACAATCGCTTGGTACCTGGTTGCCCGCCCACTGACCTATTCGCTCATTGACATCGGTTGTTGATGAATCATATAATGCTAATGTTGCACTTGAACCAAGATTGATTGATGAAAAATGAGTATGTATATATGTTCCTTCTGGAGACTTAATAGTATGTTTAATATTCAGATGTTTTGCATGTCTGCCTGAAGGCCCACCAGAATCATAAAAGTTAAGTGTTTGGCCTGGATTAATGAACGTAGTGCTATCTGTTGTAGCAGAAACCAGACACCCATTAGTTTCCCATAAGGATATTCCGAATGACGTATTGTTAATTTCATCGATTTCTTCGGCTACTTCTGTCGGGATTTCATTATCACCAGCGAACGCATTATTTCCAACCTCTTCAATAGTACTTGGAATATTAATATCATTTAATTCAGTACATCCTTCGAATGAGCTTTCTTCAATAGTTTGCAACCCATCATTAAGTACAACCTTTGCAAGGCTAGTACATTTCTTGAAAGCATTTTGTTCGATAACCTTGACTTCTTTCGGAATATCAATTTTTGTAAGACTAGTACATTCTTCAAACATAGACTTGCTTATCTTTGTAAGTACCGGTAATTTAATAGTCTTGATATTGGTCTGTTTGAATGCCTCAATTGGTAATGTTTTAACATCCTTAACAAGTTTTATTTCACCTTTACCATCAGTTTCCTCGGGTTTCTTTTCAAAATCATGGGATTCACATATTTCAGGATCATCCGTCCAGTCCTTTGAGATTTCCTCCGGTGCAGTATACTCAATAATAGGTGTATCATCAATATCAACATCAACGACAATCTCATAGCCATCACCAAATTTAACAAGAATACCATTTGTTGACATAAAAGATACTAATACATTAAAATCATCATCTGACAATTCCGGTTTTATAAGATAGTTATAAAAATTATTTGTAATAAGTCGATTTACATAAACCCATTATTCAATCTGGAGTTATAAAATTCGACTATATTATCCTTTGTGAGTTTCATTATATCTTATAGTTTTATTTATTTATATAATAAGACATTCCTAAATATTCGGATAGTTATATAATATGTTGTGTTGTTTTGGTATGGTGCGAGTACCGCGTTTTCCTTCCAGGGCATTTTTGATAATAATATTTAACTTTTGTATAACCTTATTATATACATCCAAATTTTCAATATCATCATTAAAACATATAAGATCATAAGAATTATTATGGATTAATCGATTGAGTTCATCCAACTGTTTACTGGACATACATATGAATTTAAAACTATATGTTAATTTTTTATTAATTATTAAATTATTTTTAAGTCCATAGAGACAAAACAAATCCATATTAAAATTATTATATGATCTTCTTTTATATAATGATTTATATATAAAATCCTCGTGTTCCTTAAAACATCGATCACATATTGTCTTTGTTAATGGACGCAATGTATGTAACGTTCTCAATGACCGACTAAAGTCACCAACATTTTTAAATGTTTTATTTATACACATATTATTATTCAATGTATGTATATCATAAAGTGTATTTAGTGGATTTGATATTGTTTCAAATTGAATAATTGGTATGTCAAATTCATTGAAAAACATGGTTTGGTTCATGGGCACCATGGGTATCATGTCATCATTTGAATATATAAAATGTTCGGAAAGCCTCGGTATTTTCCATAGAAACATTTCAATACATCCTGATGAAAATGTTATGAATTCCTCAGGTAAAATTTCGGATTCATTGACCCTTCTTATTTTACCATTTGATGTTTCAATCATTTGATGTTTCAATCATTTGATTTACATCATCGGGTAGTACCTGAATATCCTTACATACAATATATAGTGTATTTATAAATGGGAGATTCCTAAGAACAAGTTCAATTGTGTTTTTCAATTCAATGCATGTCCAATTATGTTTACTGGTAATTTTCTCGCCAGTGACATCCTCAAATAATTGTTTTATTTCCAGCTGATTGTAGTCTATATATGATATTATATAATCTATTTGCATGATTTTATATCAATATTTTTATATATTATATATAATATTTAATTCAACCAAATATAAACACACAAATTTAAAGAATCAACATTCATTATATATATTTATTCAAATTAATTTTCAAACTATAATGGAGAATAAAATATCTCTTGAAAAATCTCTATTAGGATATCGTGTTCTACATACACCTACAGAATTATCTCTCAAGCACTGGGCATCAGAAACGTTTAGTGTAGATGAAATGCACTCGCTAGATTCTATAGAACTTAAAAAATTTGAAAAACGCCTGACAGAATCTAATATAACCATATTCGATTCCATTAAAATGACCACAGGAGGCAGACAGGGTCATCTTCTCGATCTTATCAATATAGTCCAGAATCCTGAATATAAGTCAGTCAATAAAATCAACAGAAAGGTTATCTATACCTCATCGACTGGTGAGCGTCCTGTTGCTAAATCCGCATTCAATATATGGTCGGGGTTCCAGGTTATTGATATGGATATCAAAAATGCAGAGACTGCTAGGTTCTTTAAGAATGAGATTTTCCATAGGCTTAAAAAATATAACTGGTTTTTGGGGGTAGCACTATCTAGTTCAGGAAAGGGATTGCATATATGGACTAAAATACAAGTTCCAGAAGGAAATGAAGGTGATTTTGCTAAAAACAAAATATTATATCTTACTAACTTCAGGCATAAGTACTCTTTTGTCTATTTAGCATGCCTGAAAATTATAGAATATGATTCCAGATGGTCGAAGGATGATATTCTAAAGTGGATGGACATGGCTATGTTTAAGCCACAGCAGGGTGCATTTATTCCTTATGATGAGTTTCCTCTAATAAATACTAATTTTTTTGAAGACTTTATATATGTCAACTTCGATAATGTCGAGGATATGGGTCATCCAGAAATAGACTGGGTGTCATATCCTGATTTAAAAGAAGTGTTTAAAAGGTGGGAATGGTTCGAAGAGTCAGATGAGTCTGATATTAAGATAGACGTGCAGGATGCCCCTATGCTAAAAAATGATATGCATAATAAGTATCATTATAAGCATTTTGAAAGATGGAAGCTAGCAAATACACTGGTTAACCTTTACGGTCTAGAACAAGGATATAAGTATATGCGGATGATATGTACTAATGATATCAGTGATAAGGAAATCAAAGCAGACTGCGTTACTGCCAATAGACATAATAAAAATATAGAACCTTGGGCTGTCAGCCGTCTTAATAAATATCACGGGTTTAAGATTAAAGTCAACATAGAAAATGGTGAATCTACTAACTTAGGAGATTTATCCACAGAAATGGAGACTATCGAAGACCCCACTGCGCTAGGAAGACCACAGAATATACACAGTTTCTACATAAAAAAAAATCAGTACTTGACTCACATCAAGAACGATATTTTAAAATCCTTATCGAGAGTATCTTTAATAGATGCTGGCCCGGGGACTGGGAAGACGGAGTTTGTGAAGACCTTAGCAAAGCAGGGTAAGAAAATAATCTTAGTAATGCCGTTTACATCAACGATCAAGTCTAAGGTTGACGATGAGAGTGTATGGACAGTTTCGTATGGTAATAAACCAGTTAAGTTCTCGTCAAACACAAGCATTTGTATGACAGTTGATAAATTTTCAAGGCTTAATGTCTTAGAAATCAAAGAAAATGGATTCGATTACATATTTATCGATGAATCACACCTACTATTCCAATCAGAATATAGACCTATTATGTCTAATGTCATAGAACGCATTAGGACTTTGGAAGTGCCTGTAGTAATGATGTCAGGAACTCCTATAGCAGAATCTATATTCTTCCCAGGACTTTCATATATCAAGATTACTAAAGAAGAGACTCGTACAAAGGAATTTGAAGTAAATATATGCACAACACCGGATGATATGGTTCTACGGATGTGCCGCAGTATGGCTAATGACATTGCATGCGGTAAACGAGTGCTATATCCTACTAATAAGGGTTCCATGTATAAAGAGGAGATCGAGGCTGTAGTCAAGTACTTCCTCGAACAAGATCATCTTTGGTTTGAACCTATTACAGTTAACTATTATAAGAAATCTAATACCGGTGAGGATTTTATGGATTCTATTAACCTAAAGAAAACTATAGATAAAACTGATATCTTATTATGCTCGACGTTCTTATCTGTAGGTGTTGATATCTTAGATAAGTTTGACTTTAACATATATTTTAATGAAATATGGACACCCCAGGAGGTAGAACAGTTTGCAAATAGGCTACGTTCACACGACCTATTTATCAAGCTATACATCAACTCTCAAGATGCTAACGGTAACGACTTGTATATTAACAGATATATCAAATCCGACTTTAAATTATCAGATAATGAAATCAAAGATGCTCATTCTATAGTGCGTCTTTGTAATAACATGATAGAAAGAAACCCAGTTGAATACAAGTATAATTCTTTAGTAGCATCTATTATTAAGAATACAAAATATATAATATATAATGATATTGAGAATAAGTACTATTTGAACGACGTAGCGTACAAGACAGTCATGTTTGAGAGGAAGTACCGGGCATACGCAGAGCAGCTGCCTGTACTGATAAAAGGTATGGGTTCTTATGGATATCAATATAAAACACATAAGTGCGATGACGATCTATCAAAATATCCCCTAATAAAAATAGAAGATATCCGTAAACAGACTAAGACTAACTTTAAGACCCAGAAAAACGATTATATAGACGAACTTCTTAATACCCTGACCGAAGATAAGCTGAGAATTTACCGTGATGTAGCAAATGGAAAATATGAAATCCTAAAAGGTAAGGATTACTCAGAGGACGTTATGTTACGCAAAATAGTCGTGAGAAACATCGAAGTATTCGAGAAGGTAATCCCTATAGTAGTGTCTATGTCAAAGATGTTCCGTATAGATGATATTAAGGATATCTTTAATTTCTGTACTAATGCTCAAGGTTTATACAACTTCGCTGCTATCCAGCGGCTGCGTACTTTAATAAATATCGTATACAACAACAAAAAGAATCGTCTAGATATTCCTATCAAGGAATTTATGACAGACACATATAAGTTTCTAGATATGCACGTACAGAAAAACGGTGATACTGAAGCAAAAAGATCAGAGATAATGTCCTTTATAGATACATTTGTCATGGAGTATGCGGATAAGGCGTCCACTGATGAAATTATTATCCTGCGTTCTCCAGATACTATTAAGAAAATGCAGGATATTATGTATAATGTCTTTAAATGTCTCGTTGACATAGGACGTCCCGGTCGAGGAGGAACATGCAAGCTAGCGAAGACCGAGATACTATGGAAAACTAAAGAAGAACATGAAGAGCAGCTATTAGAATCTATAACCTATTCTATAGAAGATTTCTTTAATCTAACGGATGTCAATATCGAAGCCTATGAGTAGGTGAAACTTATTGGATTTTTATATATATTAGATTAATAATTATAAAATAAGAAAACATATGTACACACACGAACAAGTATTAAAAATAATGAAAGAAACCTTGGAGTTTGTTTTGGATCAGGTATATGCACAGGGATTTGAATGTGGAGTTTCCTAGAGTATTGAAAAATTTGATGAAATTATAAATCACACAGTAAAAGAATAACATTTAATAATGGGAAGAAACAAAGAATTTTGTGGTGGAATTTCTTGGAATATTGATCGATTCGAGGAAATCATAAATCGCGTAGTAAAAAAATAACGTTTAATAATGGGAAGAAAAAAGCTGATATATGAGAAGGTATTGAAGTATTGTGATGAAAATGAGGATCTAATTAGTGAATATAATGCAGCTACGGGTCTTAATATTGAAGATGATATTGATAATTTAGAAGCATTTTTAAAATCAAAACAGCTTAATAAGATTAATCTACACACTCTGTTAAATACGATTATACCTATTGCTATTAATAAATGCTGCGGTGTTATGGAGGTAGTAGATGATTATTTTAAAGACGACAATCAGGATAGTAATAGTAATAGGCTTTTAACATTTTTTAATGAGGTTGAATCTATCTATCAGAAGAATGGTAATAATTATGATATTGAATACTGTCCGGAGAATCGTACAAAACTTATTGAGATGAATCTTAAGACAGTCATATCTATTGCAAAGAGATTTATGAATATGGGGCTTGAATTAGAAGACCTTATATCTGCCGGAAATCTGGGGTTATGTATAGCGTTTGATAAATTCAAGCCAGAACGGGCAAACACCAGGAACGACATACTCAGTAAACTAGAGGAGATACCTAGTCAAGATCTGAAAATTATAGACATAAAGTCTATTATATATGAATATCTAAATTATGGTAAATTGCTTGATAAGTTCAATGAGACGTTTACAGAAGAATCGTATCCTAAAAAGACAATCGTATCATGGGTTAAAAAGAATATTAATAATGCTAAATTCAACTCAGTTGCATCTATGTGGATAGAAGCATATATACGCATTGAGATATTAAATAATGGTAGGCTTATTAAGAGAACTAAAAAAGACCTAGAAAACGGTCAAAAGGATGTTATTTATAAATTATCAGATCCAATATCTCCTACTTCAACACTTGGAGATATACTGGTTATCGAAGATGATGAAAAGAACGACGTAGATACTACAGATTCACGCAAGGCATTCAGAGATATGCTAAACACTCTTCTTACTGGGGTAGATGTCCGTTCGCGACGTATAGTTTTAAAGAAATTCGGCATAGGGTTTCCCCGGCCGCTTACACCAAAAGAAATATGTGACACCGAAAAACTAAGTATAACCAGGATATCACAGATAATCTACGGTACTCTGGATATTATGAAGGCAAATGCTAAAAAGTATAACGTAGACCAGGATACTATGTTTGATTTATTGGAAGCTCTTAAATAAAACAACCTACTGTGTACAACAAAAAATCCTACCCAAAACGGATAGGATTTTTTTTGTTGGAATTTATATTAGGTTAATTAAATTCCGGATTAGATGATCGAAACACCTTCGTCAGCGCAAACCATGAACGCGAAGTAATTTTGTTCAGGCCACCACCCTGCCGAAACT